>Ga0123355_10005424_pt1 | contig 18664 bp, 16 predicted proteins | sample TergutEmb28metaG_3_FD_89872 | JGI IMG/M metagenome (GOLD analysis project Ga0123355, IMG submission 89872) | Embiratermes neotenicus P1 segment gut microbial communities from Petit-Saut dam, French Guiana - Emb289 P1 | ecosystem: Host-associated > Arthropoda: Insects > Digestive system > Gut ... | reverse complement strand
CTTTTGGTATACGACCTTGGGGGCGGTACTTTTGATGCCTGTGTGTTAAAAGTTGACCTAAGCCCGGAAGGACAGGAAATTTTCCAAGAGTTATCCGATGTTGGGGATATGAACCTGGGCGGCGATGATTTTGACGCAGAGCTGGTACGGTGGATGAAAACAGCGTTTACCGCAGAAACCGGCATAGACCTTGATACATTGGATACTGCCGAGCGTAAGCGGGTTACTCAAAAACTAAAACAAGAAGCGGAGCAAACTAAAAAGAAGCTTTCTGGCACAAATAAAGCTGCCGTGCGTATAAATCCCCTGGTTATAATTGATGGCGTACCAAAAAACCTTAACGCGGAAATAACTCGTGAAGAATTTGAAGCGATGATTAGAAAATATGTAGATCGTAGCCGCGACATCGTGGAGGAGGCGTTAAAGCGCGCAGGGGTTGGTGCGGATGAAGTTTCTAAAGTAGTACTTGTAGGTGGTAGTACGCTTATCCCAATGGTACGGAGAATGGTTGCAGGCTTTATAAAGGAGCCATATCGTGCAACAGACCCTGCAAAAAGTGTTGCAATGGGTGCAAGTATTTACAACTATCTTATTCACCTACCAAATAGCGGCGTAAAAGTTGGGCAAATTACACGTCAAGTTTTTGGTACAGAAGCTGTTACAAATATTGCAACAATGGAGCGGGGTGCTATTCCTATTATTCCAATGGGCAGCCCAATACCAAGCAAATTTTCGGACAGTAATTTTGCAAGTATGAGCGGTGCAAGCAGTGTAAGTGTAGACGTTTACCAGTGGGAGCAAGGGCAAGAAGCTGAGCGGCAGTACATTGGCAGTGTAGCAATTTCCGGCCTAGCGGGTACAACTCAACTGGAAATTACCTACGCAATTGACGAGAACAATATGTTTGAAGTTTTTGTTAAAGATATTTCAACCGGCAGAACCGAACGTGCAGAATTTGATCGTACACAAACCAGCGCACCGCCTACGAGGGAAGTACGTGGTGTAGGCGGCGATAAAGTAAATGTTGTTTTCCTAATAGATACCACGGGCTCTATGGACACGTATATAAACGGTGTAAAAGACCGGGCCATAGAATTTGCCAGCATTTTGGCAAGTAAAGGCGCCATGTACAAGCTTGGCCTTATCGGGTTTGGCGACTTGTACGAAAAAGAAAACCCCAGTGTGTACAACTTTACAGACGATGTGCCAAAATTCCAAAAACAAGTTAAAAACATCCCGCGTACCTATGGCGGTGATATCCCAGAGTCATCACTTGATGCCCTTGAAACAGGAATTGAGCTTTTAAATTCTCATAAAGACGACGGTGCTGCTCGGAATATTTTCATATTGATAACGGATGCGCCACCACATGTGCCAACCTATAGTGGCAAAACCGTTGCACAAATTTGTGAAATGCTTGCAAGCCGTGCAGTGACTACCTATGTGGTTGCACGCAAAGATCGGGAGTCTATAGAGGCATACGACCCGATTACAAAGCCATCGGGCAAATATTATGATCTTAACGATAAGTTTTTTGATATTTTAGATAATATAGCCATGAGTATTGCGGATTTGATACGGCTGTAAGATTTGTCTTGACAGGCTAATCCTCCAGTGAGTATAATACTATGCAGTGTGAAATTTAGGAGGTAAGTATAATGATTGAGCCTAAAAAGAAGACGTCTAAGGCAAGGCGCGACAAAAGACGCAGGCAAACATGGAAGATTGACGTGCCAACGATCGCAACTTGCGACAAATGTGGAGAATTTGTATTGTCCCATCGTGCATGTAAAGCTTGCGGCACATACAAAAGACGTGAAGTTTTAAAAGTTGCAGAATAATAAAACACGGACTAACGATTAATAAGCCTATTTGATTTGGCTTTTAGTGTGGAAGTCCGTATTTTTTTGTAGACAATTAACTTGAAAATGTAATTGCTTTCAAGTTACAATTGCGATATAGGGAGTTGATCACTAGATGACCATTGCTGTAGATGTTATGGGCAGCGACCTTGGCCCCGCAGTAGTAATAGAGGGCGCGATACAAGCTTCTAGGGAATTTCCGGGGGTTAAGCTTACGCTTGTAGGCCCGGAGGATACCATTCGCAAAGAACTGGGTGATCGGTTTGACCCGGCTATTTTTGAAATTTTACATGCCCCGGAGATTATCGGTTTTGACGAGCAGCCGACAGTTGCCATAAAACAAAAGAAAAACTCGTCTATGGTTATGGGGTTGAAGCATTTAAAATCTGGTGGTGCTCAAGGTTTTGTTTCTGCAGGTTCTACGGGTGCGCTTTTGGTTGGGGTTTTTGCATTTGCTAAACGCAGGCCTGGTATTTCTCGACCGGCATTATGTGCGCTTCTTCCTACAAAAAAGGGGTTTACGCTACTGCTTGACTGTGGTGCTAATGCGGAGGTAAAGCCTTCCTATTTACAGCAATTTGGCGAGCTTGGTGCAGAATATATGCAAAACTGCATGGGTATAAAAAATCCGCGTGTGGGGCTTATTAACATTGGGACCGAAAAAGAAAAAGGCACACCCTTATATCATGAAGCTTATGGGCTTTTAGAAAATTCCAGTTTAAACTTTGTAGGTAATATTGAAGGGCGCAGCGTACCATCTGGCGAAGTTGATGTTGCGGTTTGTGACGGATTTGTTGGTAACGTTGTGCTAAAACTAACAGAGGGACTTTCTAAAACCCTAATGGGTATGATTAAGGAAGAACTGATGGCATCTACAATTTCTAAAATTGGCGCGCTTTTGGCAAAAGGAGCTTTTGATAAGCTAAGAAAACGTTTCGATTATCGTGAGGTTGGCGGTGCACCGTTTTTGGGGCTTGAATCCCTGGTGGTTAAAGCCCATGGTTCGTCTGATGCGCTGGCAATTAAAAACGCAATACGGCAGTGTATAAATGCACATAAAAACAATTTGCGCGCACCCGAAGCGGAGGCGAAGGAAGCGTAATCGGGATTTGCCCGATGGAGCGGCGGGGCAGTCTCCTGCGCAGCAGGTGCCGCAAAGCGGCAGGCCGCCCGGCCAGCACGCTTGTGTGCGAGAGGGTTTGGGGCAGAGCCCCATTCAAATAGAAAGGAACATGAAAAATGGAATTCGAAAAAATTAGAGATGTTATTGCGGACCAAATGGATATTGCAAAAGACAAAATAACACCTGAAACAGCCTTTGAGAAGGATCTTAATGCAGATTCCTTGGATATTTTTCAAATTATATCCGAATTAGAGGATATTTTTGGTATGGAGTTTGACAACGATGATGCCGCGAATATCAAAACCGTAGGCGACGCAGCAAAATATATCAAGAAAGCTTTAGGTGCATAAAATTTCATGAGTGACACATTACAAACACAACTAGGTTACGATTTTAAACGGTCGGCATTATTACGCCAAGCAGTTACCCATACGTCATTTGTACATGAGCAAGGACTGGCTCCGGAAGAATCTAACGAGCGATTAGAATTTTTAGGGGATGCAGTACTTGAGCTTTGTATGAGCGACTTTTTATACCACAAATACACAGGCCTTAACGAAGGGGAGCTAACCCAGAGAAGGGCCAGTCTTGTTCGCGAAGAGACCTTGTCAGACATTGCTCGCACATTAAAACTTGGCAACTATTTGCTTCTTGGCCAGGGTGAGGCCAGAGAAAAAGGCCGAGAGAAGAATTCAATTCTTTCGGATGCGCTGGAATCTGTATTTGGTGCAATTTTTTTAGACGGCGGTATTGATGCCGTACGCAATGTTATTGTTAATCTGTTTTCCCCCATTGTAGAAAAAGTAATTAAACAAGAAAAAGACAGTAAATCTGTTTTGCAAGAGCTACTGCAAAAAAACAGCCGCAAAACGGCTGTTTATAAGATACTAGATGAAAGTGGCCCTGCCCATAAAAGAGAGTTTAAGGCTCAGGTTTTACATGAAAACAAAGCCTTAGGTACCGGTACTGGACGTAGTAAAAAAGAAGCGGAGCAAAATGCAGCAAAGGCCGCTCTTAAAATGCTAAGAAAGTAAGTAAATTTAAAGTAGCTCGGCTACTTCGAATAAATCCTTGCATACCAATGTTGCCATTTTGCGCGTTTCCTCTGATGGTTGTAAAATATCTGGAATTGCGATAACTTGCATACCTGCCCTAAAACCGCCTTCTACCCCGGCAGCAGAATCTTCTAACACAAGGCATTTTTCCGGTGAAACATTGCAAAGGCTTGCAGCTTTTAAAAATATATCCGGGTTTGGCTTGCTTGCAGGAATCTCATTTCCGCCAACAATTACTTGAAAACGATGGGCTAGGTTTGCCATTGTTAACTTATGTGTTGCCCTATCCTTATTTGTGGATGTGGCTACGCATTTTTTTATGCCAAGTTCCTCAAGTTTGTCCAGCAAATAAAACAGCCCAGGTTTGATGGGTACACCATGGGTTTTCATATAATCGTCCATAAATGTATAAGAGACGGTGTGGCCCTTATCAAAGTCGAAACTTGGTAAGTATTCTGCGGCTATTCTTTTACAGTTTTCTAAATTTGTGCCAAGCATCTTGTTAAAAACTTCGTTAAATAATTCTTTTGACATATTTGGAACTTGTTCTGATACAGCAATTTCCCAGCCTTTGTTGGATAAAACCTCTGTATCCAGCATTGTACCGTCCATGTCAAAGATTGCCAGTTCAATGTTTTTTAGCTTCATTTGAATTCTCCTTTTGAATGGGGCTCTGCCCCAGGTTGCATGGGCGACCAGCCCAAACCCTCTCGCACGCAAGTGTGCTGGCCGGGCGGCCTGCCGCTTTGCGGCACCTGCTGCGCAGGAGACTGCCCCGCCGCTCCGCCAGGCAAAGCCTGGCTACGCTTTCTTCGCGTTCGCTGCGCGCACAAATAGTTTTATACATGCTAGATGTGTAACCAACTTAGTGTAAGCTTTATGCTGGCGAATGTAAAGCTTATGTGTTTAGCGGGGAACAAATAATATTTGCTCTCGTTATATACTACAACAAGCCATAAACACTGCAATCGAACTTTGCGTAATCGTGTACAGTAACGTTCCTTGCAAAGTCGTTTGTAATTAACTTAAATTATTAAATGGTCGTAAGGCATAAATTTCGACATTGACTTTGTAATACAATTTTAATATAGTGTTTGTAATAAAACTGTAATATTAATCTCGAAAGGAGGGGTACGCATGAAGCAAAGGCACGTTTTAATCGGGCTTGTGCTAGTTTTGTTTTGTACAGCAACTCAAATTTCAAGTGTAAACGCGCAAACGCCCATGGATTTTCTTATTCACCAGTACAGGATTACAGTATCTGTACACTGTATGGATGCGGTGTTGCGGGACATGAGTCTATTGCCCGGGTTCGAACTATCGAGCCAAATTAACATGATAGATGGTAGAGGTCATGCAGTGCGAATGGTGCTTAATCGCGACTTGGATAACACATTGGAGGCAATTAGAGAATTTGGTGATGTCACGTATTTTCAATCAAACGCTACCAGTGTTTTTGCTCGGTGGTCTTCCCTTCGGGCAGAATATTCAGTGCGCAGTCATGAATATGACCGTCTTGTGGAACTGTTATATGCTGCCGATGGTATGAACGAATTTAACCAAATAGAACGCCGCTTACGAGAAGTTATTTCCTATCAGGAGATAACGCGGGGACAGCTTAACAGCTTAGAATTTGATATAGGCAGTGCACAAATATCTATATTTTTAACACAAATACCGCAGGGTGAAGAAATACCCGAAGAGAATGAATACGGTCGCCTGCGTCAGATTTCAAATGCCTTTTTAACATCGATGGAATACACTTTTGTTATGCTGCAATTCGTTGCACTGATTCTTGTGTATATAAGTTTACCTCTGGCTTTGGTGATTGTTGTGTTGGTTGTGATATTTGGTATTTACAAACGTGTATCAAAAAGAAGGAAATTGAAAATTGAAGAAGCACCGATTATAAAGGATGGTGAAAACGATGAGGAAAATTAGCATAATTGTAGTGGCGCTGTTGCTATTGCTGATGGCGGCCTGTAGCAGCGGGGATTTTGCACCAGAGCTGCCTGCGGCACAGGCGCCAGCTGCTGTTGATAGCGATTTAGGGCGGGTTCGTATGGGTGTGGCAAGCTATTCCTTTGGCGGTGGCGCGATGGTGGACGCAGACGTTATGGCAGAAGCATTGGAGGTACTGTCTCAAGAAGGTGGCGACTTTTCTTATTCCGGCACCGGCGACATCTCCACCATTCAGCGCATGGTCATTCGTTCTGCAGATATGGGCATTGGCACATACAACTTTGATGAGACATTTGCCGGTATCGAAGAAATAATGGCAAATCGCGGCGGATTTATTGAAAGTTCTAACCAGTGGTTGACTCGTGGATCTCAAAGAACATCCGATGGGGATGAGCACTTGCTTTGGCGTGGGGAATTTGTCCTTCGTGTGCCGGTTGGACTTTTTGATACGGTCAATAGAGAGCTTATGGCATTAGCCCAGGTGCGGTACTTTAGTACTGCAAGCCAAGATGTAACCATGGAATTTCAGGATCTTGCAAGCCGATTGCGTATACGAGAAGAAGAAAAGCGCCGTGTAGAGGCCATGCTAGAAGCCGCCGAAAATATGCGAGATATCTTAAACCTTGAGGCTCAATTAACTACTTTGCGCTTGGCAATAGACGCTTACAGCCGCCGTTTGACGGAAATAGACCAACTTGCGAGTTTCTCTACTATTGCTATAATGGTATATGAGCTGGTAGAGTACGAAGATGATTATTATCTAGCCGCCTATGATGACACGGATAGTTTTGGCACACGTATTGGCAATGCTTTTTCTGCATCAATAGATTTTAGTGTGCTTGTGCTTACTAGTATCGTTACATTTCTAGCATTTGCAGGTGTGCCGGTTGCTGTATTTGGCGGTACTGGCTATGTAATTTATCGGGTTATAAAAAAGATGGGAATTGTAAAACGAGTAGCTGATACGCTTAGGGGATAATGGTTACACCGTACCTTTTATATATAAATTTGGGATGCACTGTTAGAATTTAATTAACTGGGCATCCTTTTTTATTTAAAAAAATACACCTTTTTAAGTTAATAGTATTGCAAAAACACCTAATTTGGATTATCATCATAAATACGAAACATCGAATTTGCAAAACCATCTAAAGGAGGCGTTGTGTAATGTACTGTGTTATAGTCGGGGATATCATTCATTCAACAAAAATTGACCCGGGCATACGGAAAATGGTTACAACAGCTTTGCAAGATACCTTCGATCGAATTAATACGGACCATATCGGCTCACTTATGGCCACTTTTGGTATGGTGCGTGGCGATGCATTTGTGGGAATCGTGCTATCCCAATGTCATGCGCCTAATATAGTGCAGGACATAATAAAAGCCGCTTACAACGTAGAAAGAACAAAGATGCGTGTAAGTGTCGCACTTGGACAACTGACTATCATAAGCGACGATCGTAATATAGTAGATGGGCCAGCGCTTCACACAGCATTTTCAAATTTAGAAAAACTGAAGCAGCGTAAGAGCGATCATTGGCTGCAAGTGGTATTCGATATGGGTTCTCTTTCTCAACCGCTTATAGATGGACATTTTGCACTTATGACAGCGCTAACCAAGGATTGGACAGATAAGCAGCATGAAGTCGTATGGGCAATGGAAAAGTATAGTGGCAGACAAAATGTTGTGGGAAAAATGTTGAGTATACCGCCATCAGTTGTAAGTAAACAGCTAAAAGCCGCAAATTATAAAGCATATCGAAAGGCTTGGGAAGGGTTAACAGATTATCTAATGACTATGGACGAATATGTAGTAGGGGATAAACCCATCATCGAAAAAAGCTATGTACCCTATTATAATGCGGGCTTACGTGAAGGGGATAATCAAAAAAAGTTTACTACTGCCTTATCTTATTTTCAAAAAGCGCTTGAAATGGCAAAAAATAAGCTAGACAAAGACGATCCGATGCTTATTCCAATTTACAATAAATTGGCGCGTACATCCCTCCATGCTGAGCAATACGAAGATGCCGGTACATTTATAGATGAAGCTATGAATTTGCATGAAAAAATACCAAAAGAGCGGCTGCTACACAATGAAATCCCCGCGATAGCGTATGCAACTACACTGCATAATATTGCGTTATATCATTACAAAACTCAAAACCATGAACAAGTTTCTTCTTATGCAGAAGAGGCATTAACATTGTATAAAGATAAATTGCCATCTACCCATGAGTATATAGAGGATGTTTTACTGCTTTTGTCTTATTTAAAGAAATAGTACATTAAACCTTCTCCCATATTCTGGCTGCTAGTACGGTCATATCATCTTTTGGTTTGCCTTCCCGCTTTATGGCTTCATCTAGCAAATAATCTGCAACATCTTGTGGGTTGCTGTACTTGCAGTTTTTTAGGATGTGCTTTATCCAGTCACGTTCGTCTACGCCGCCAACGCTTGTTACACCATCGGTTGCCATTATTATAATGTCGTCATGCCTTAAACTGCGTGTGGTGGTTTCTAGGTCAACATCGTTTAGCATTCCAATTGGCAAGGATGAAGAGCGAATGACAGAAACATTGCCGTTTCGCAGCACATAAGCTTCTGCGGCGCCAATTTTTATAAACTCTGCTTGGCCTGTATATAAATCTACGGAGCAAATATCCAGGGTAGAGAAGCTTTCTTCGCTGCTTTTTAGTACAAGTACGGTGTTTATCATGCGTACGGCAAGTTCTTTGTCAAAGCCGCTTTCGATAAAGTCTTCCAAAAGGCCGACTGTTGCGGTGCTTTCGCGCCTTGCACGTTCGCCGCTTCCCATGCCGTCAGATAGTGCCAGGAGGCAGGAGCCGTTTCGCAGCATGGTGGCAGAATAGCTGTCGCCGGAGCCTTTTCGGGCATTTTTTGCCCGGAGGGCCACGCCATGGGTTATGCGCAATTTTTGGTCTTCTATAAACCGGACATGACATGTGCCGTTTCTTACTTCGCAATCCGCACTTTCTATACGCATTTTGCGCTTTAATACGGAGTTTAAAATGGGAAGTATTTCCTTTGTGCAAGACTTTTTATTGTGGCAATTGCGATGGCTTATGGATACTTTGTACTTGCCAGAATTGTCCTCTAGTACCACTACGCTTGCAACTTCTACTTTTTGCTTTAGAAGAGACATTATCATTTCTTCTTCAAGACCTTCATGGAAACGTAGGGACATATCAATTTCGTCGGAAAGACATTTTACAATGCCGGAAACGCCGTGTAATTGCTGGCTTATTAACTCTCGGGTTTCGCTTATGCGGTTATGCCAGCGCAAATCGTTTCTGTATAAGTTAAATACGGCGTTTAATTCACCAACCAGGAATTCCGGGTTTTTGCAATCGCTGCGGAATTTTTTGTGCATGTCTTCCGTGGTTGCATTTCCTCGTTGGGAGCAGGCGTTTAACATGGAAAATATTTGTTGGTGGGTGTTGTATAAATCATCTTCCCAGCACCATTCTTGATGGGGGCAACCGGTGCAAGCGCGTTCGGCAATATCGTCTATTAATAAGGTAATGTCGTGCTTGTTTAGTCCGGTTTTGGGTTCGGATAGTCCACTAAAGGTGTCTGCTAGTTTTTCAAATGCAGACGAGAAGCTGTCTAGGCGGCGGGTGGTTTCTTCTTTTATTTTGTCCATGTAATCGTCGGCACTGTCTAAAACAGGGTTAATTGCCGCAGCAACATTAAAATAAAAAGATTGAGGTGTTAGCATAAATGCAAGGCCGCTTGCAATAATCGCATACACCATGGAAAATCCCATCCATGACCGGGCGAGAATGAACATTGTAATGCCGCCTAGGGCGCCAACACCTGCAACAACGGCAGGCTTACCCCAAGTTTTGGCAAAGCCGCCGCCAATCCCCGCAAATCCTAAAATGGCGGCCCAGGAAGAGTCCCAATATCCGGCTAAATGCAGGAAAAACCCCATGAGCATGCCTGCCGCTGCCGCCATAGAAGGCCCACCCTTGTAAGCAACAATACATAGTACGTATGCGCAGAAGAAAATGCGTAAAGGCATTGCGCCAACATAAATGTCACTTGCCCCTGCAATTATTCCGGATAACACAATGGTAATCGCGGTAATATCTTCGCCGGAAAGCAGTTTAGCGCGTCGCTTGCGCCCTGTTAAAATTGTGTGTGCCCGCTTTAAAATCAATGTTAAGGCACCGGCTAGCACGGTTTCTAAGATTGTGACGGTCAATAGGAATGGGCTCGTGCCGTAAAAAAATGTAACAATTATTCCGGAAACTAACATTGCTCCTGCAGTTGCGGCTGCAATAAATGGCAGCTTTGACCATCCGCGAGCTGCCTCGCCTACAATGCGTGTGCACAAAAAATAATAAATACATAAAATACCAATTGCTAGGAGATATCTTATTGTAAGTAAATTGCCAAGGCGTGTTAAGAGCCCTAGGGTTAGAAAAATTGCAGTTAAATAAAAACCCTTACCTGCACCGATAAATGCTGCAAGAAAAGGCAAAGATAATGGGTTTATAAATGTGAAGACCATGGCTCTTCCAATAAAAAAGCCGAATATCCCAACTAAAACAGAAGCAATATCGCTTTTATTTATAAGGGGTTTCATAATCTGAGGCTGGTCTTGCTGTAACGGTTTATTCCGGTGTTTGTCCCTTGACGTGCGGGAGCGGGAGGGGTTGACAGTATTCATAAAATCACCACTTCTTTACTAATCCCACTTTAAAACATGATTTTAAATGAGGATTCGTATTTAACTTGTCCAACAATTGTACTAGTGTGTCGATGTGTGTTTTGTCAAAAATTGGGTGTGAAAAATAGAAAGTAGTGACGGCATTCGCCATTTAATCCGTTGCGAGATACGTCTAACGTTGCGCTAATGCATACTTTATGATACCGTTGGCGTAGATAATAGAATTCCAAAGGAGTTGTGTAATGAAAAAAATATTAATAGGCATGATATTCATTTTTTTGAACTTTCACATAACTATTGGTTTTACAAGGATTGGCTTAACCCCTAATTTTTTGGGATATCTTTTTATACTGGGGGGAATACTTGAGCTTGAAGTATACAAGAGATTTCTAGAAATGAAATTAGCAGCAAAAATAATGATTGTGTATTTTGTATTTGATTATGTACGCGCTTTATTTGGTGGTCACTTGGTGGTGTTCTCACATGTTTTTAGGGAAGGCAGTCGGCTGGCTCTGTTGTTTAGAGCAGGCCCAAGAGTGATTCCATCTGTTGTTTTCCTGCTTGTTTTATATGGCATTGTAATGGGTGTAAGAGAAATAGAGATTGCTGAGCAGCGGAACTTAAATTCTAAACATCTTTATTTGCCATGGATACTTATTGTAATATTTTCATTTGTGGATGTTGTGGCGATCTTCGCGTCAAGACTTGGTGTCGCTTCAACAATTATCGGAACAGTTTTATTTATTTTGTTCCTCTATATGTTTAATAGGACAAAAAACATGTTCTATAATAAGCCTAAAGCAAATGGATCCGAATTTAGATATCGTATAAAAACAGATCGCCTAGAAATAAGGCGATTTAAAAAGGAAGATGATGCGTATTATATTAAAATAATGACAAACCCTGCTGTAACAAAATACTTAGGCGACGGCAAAGATAAAACCGAAGCAGATGTTCGGAAATGGCTTTCTAATGTTGAGATAGGATGGGAAGAAAACGGTTTTGGCCTTTTTGCCGTTATAGAAAGCGAGAGTGGCAATACTGTTGGCTTTTGTGGTTTTTCTCCGATGGAAGGTGATAGAGAGTTTTTATATGCTTTTGATCCCTCTGTATGGGGCAGGGGATATGCAACAGAAGCAGGAGGTGCGGTTTTAAAATATGCAAAAGATCAATTAAATGGGTCCCAAATTTGTGCAATTGCTAACCCAGAGAATATAGCATCTGTTTCGGTGCTTACAAAACTTGGGTTTTCTAGTACAGGGAAGGATGACGCATTTGTGTTGGAAATGTAAATCGTTTGAAGGGCGTCTTAATCCATTAGGTTAGTTTTTTTGACATATAATACCGATTATGCCCCTCTGGACAATCTTCTAAAATACCGAAAACGGTGTATCCAAGCTTCTCGTACAATCCTCTTGCTTGGAAGTCATAAGTGTCTAAATGGGCGAGCTTGCATCCCATTTTTTTTGCAGTTTCTTCTATATCCTTTAGCAATGCAGATGCATAGCCCTTGTTTCGGAATGCTTCTTTGATCCACAATTTTTCGATAAATAATACATTCCAGCGATATACCAGTGATAAAATGCCTCCAACTACTTCATCGCCATCTTTTATGCATCTGTGAATGGATCGGTATGGTGGCTCCTGTGTATAGGGTACCTTTAAGTTGTTAAAGTGGTTTAGCTCGTGGTTGATATAATCTCCTTCTTCTTTTGTTGCGTCATGAATTTTAATTGAATCCATTTAACCAATCCCTTCACATAATCCTTCAAAATCCAAATAATCTTCTACAAATTGCTTATGCAGCAAACTTTGTGGGATGAACTCGTTATATTTGCCTCTCACCGCAATTTTTTCCGGCAGAGGTAAGTCGTACATATCTGGTTTGGAATTTAAAACATCGTAAACAATTGCTTCAAGTTCGTCGGCTGTGCCGTCAAATTGTATTTCCAAATAAGGGCTGGTAAGCCATGGCAGGCGGTTCGAAATTTTTCTGTGGAGCAGTACATAATGTAATGTGAAAATCTGCCGTGTGCCAACCCATGGAAATAGGGCAAATTTATTTTTTGCAATAGGTGTTATCAAGTTTTGCAACACGCCGGAATTTTTTGTAATGTATCGGATTTCTTGTAAGCGTTCTGCGCAGCGAGGACTTAAATAAGGATGGATTTCTTCCCCGGCAAGGGTGCTTTGTATTTTTTTAACAAGCACTGTGTGCAGGTCTAATTCAAATTTAACATCCCAGTCTACTAGGGAAATGCCTGGCACTTGTTTTACAAACAGCGTCTTGCTTTTTACGTTAATGTCAACAGTTTCCCATGTTAGACCCGCAAGGGCAAAGCGTATGCCTAGGGGGTAAAATTTATCTACGGTGCCAATTGTGCGATTTTCATCTTTGACTAAAATTTCCTCAGGTGCTTCAAAAACCGAGAGAAATTTGTGGCTGTTAATTATCTTTTCGCCTTCGCGTCCTATGATTATGCCGCCTCGCTCCGTGCGTTCTAGCTGGCCGATTTTTATTAGGTGAGAAAGTAATAGGCGGTAATCATCCTGTGGAATCTGTACAAAGCTTCCCAAGGTTAGCATGGCCTCTGCAAGCCCTGCCGGAGAGAGTTCTCCACAGCTTTTTAAATGGCTCATTGTTTGATGATATAGTAAGTTATATGGGTGGTGGAGTGGGTAAATGGGCTCAATCCAGTGGCTGCGGGTGTACAGTTCGATTATGGCGATTGTGCGAATAAATTCCCAGTTTATAGGACCAAGTGTATCGTCAGTGTTTATATTGATATTTTCTACAAAAGTGAAAAGAATTTGTGGTACTTGCCCGCGCCGCCCACATCGTCCAAGGCGTTGTGCAAAGCTTGCGACGCTTGAGGGTGCGCCAACTTGTACTGCCTGATCTAAGGAGCCAATGTCTATGCCCAGTTCAAGGGTTACGGTTGCACCGGTCACGATTTTATCATCGTCCGATTTCATTTCGTCTTCGGCGGATTCTCGCAGAAGGGCGGAAACATTGCCATGGTGAACTCGGTAAATATCCGGCGCCTTATTTCTCAAGGAAATTTCTCGTAAATTTGCCATTACAAATTCTATTTCTTCGCGGCTATTGGCGAAAATTATGGTTTTTTTGTCAAGGGTCATTTTAAATAGGTATTCAAAGTGTTCGCGACTTCCCATGTCTCCGTTTGTGGCGGTATTTACAACGTGACCGTCATGATTTTTTTCTTCTAAATCGCGTTTGTCGCTGTAATTTACAAAGCGTTCAATATGCAGTCTTATGCGCTTTTTACCTTCGTCTGTTGTAGGCGCTGTGCATGCTTTTCCTGTTCCGGTATTGAGCCAATTTTTGGCAAGTTCTAAGTCGCCTAATGTGGCGGAAAGGCCAATTCGTCTGGGATTTATGCCAACTAATTTTTGCAAGCGTTCCAGTACGCACAAAAGTTGCACGCCTCGTGAACCACGCATAAAATAGTGTACTTCGTCAATTATCACAAAGCGTAGATCTGAAAACATGCTTATGCACGCGCCGCGTTTAGTGGTTATTAGGCTTTCTAGTGATTCAGGCGTTATTTGTAAAATGCCGTCAGGGTTTTTTACAAGTTCATCTTTTTTTGTTTGAGAGGCATCTCCATGCCAGCGTGTTACAGGTATGTGGGCATCCAGCAAGAGCCCTTCAAGCCGTTTAAATTGGTCGTTAATAAGGGCTTTAAGGGGCGAAATATATATGATACCTACAGATTTTGAAGGGTTTTCATAAAGCTGTGTAATCACAGGTAAAAAGGCAGCTTCGGTTTTACCCGATGCTGTACCGGATGAAAGCAGTAGATTGTCTTCCTTATCAAAAATTGCTTCTGCTGCAGCAATTTGTATGCCGCGCAGTTCTTCCCATTTATTTTGGTAAATATAGTCTTGAATAAATGGGGCGTAACGGTTAAAAATATCCATATAAGCACATCCTTGTATGAAAAAACCCTTCCTAACTCTAGGAAGGGTGTTGGATCACTGGTTCTTGATAATGTTTGGACTGTCAAAGTAAAAATATGCTATAGCGTGGGTTGACAGAGCTTTAACACAAACCAAAAACTATGCGCGTTCCACGTTTGCGGCTTGTGGGCCTTTTGCACCTTGAACAACTTCGAAGCGAACTTCTTGGCCTTCTTCAAGCGTTTTGAAGCCTTCAGACTGAATTGCGGAGAAGTGTACGAAAACGTCATCTTCACCTTCGATGGAGATAAATCCATAACCTTTTTCAGCGTTGAACCATTTTACTGTGCCTGTCTTTTCCATGCTCTAAATCCTCCTACCCGACGCTTTGTGTCGGACATTAAAAATAAGTTCGTCCTTTTTGGACGAGTTTCGTTCATATTACCATACATACCCCGATATGTCAAATATTTTTCGTCACTTTATCTCTTGAAAAATAAATCGATTTTACCTTTGGCTTTTGCTATATTGAGATGCTTTATTATTGCATGTTAGTGGTTATTACCGGAAAATTTATTACGAACGTATAATTTGTAAATTTTTTAGCAAAACTAAATATAAATAAAACCTTATAGGAGGAAAAACATGCCAGAGTTAAAGCAGTCGGAACTAAATTGGATTCGCGAAGCAGTATCTGCCCACAACATGACTTCATGTAAGCTTAGCAGCTATGCAAGTCAAGTACAGGATCCACAAATTAAGCAAATGCTTACTAAAGCATCTACGGACGCAAAGCAAGCTGCACAAAACTTAATACAAATGCTGTAAAAGATTTCTTAAAATTCCATTTAGAAGGAGAAATGCAATAATGAATGAGAAAGATATCGTACTTGATGTGCTGGGCGGAGTAAAAGCCAGCCTTACAGGCTATGCGACATTTATTAGCGAAACATCAAACCCAACGCTTCGTCAAACTTTTCAGCAAATGCGTGATGGTGATGAAAAATTCCAATATGATTTGTACAAAATTGCTGCACAAAAAGGTTATTATGCAGTTTCACCACCGGCAGGGTCCCAAGCAATTTCTAATGTAAAGACCGCTTTAAGCAGTTCACCTACCACAGTTTCTTAATTTTAAGTGGTGGCGATTTGACACCACTTGAAAAATTTCTTTTGTAGGAAAGATAGAGGTCCATTCACCAAAATTCGGTGTTTGGACCTTTGTTTTGCGGCCAGATTTCACAATTGTATGAATAGTTCTAACATTTTTTGTTGCAGATTTTGTTGATTGGTGGTAAACTACGTGCGTTAACTGATAAATTTTCAGTTTACTAACACAGTTGGCCAAAGGAGGCCGTTCAGTTTATGAGCGAACATACAAGCACACAGTCATTCCAAGAAATGTTGGATGAATCATTTGTCACTCTCAGATCGGGAGAAATTGTAAAAAGTACTGTAGTAAGTGTATCTTCAAATGAAGTTATTGTTGACTTAGGTTATAAGTCTGATGGCATCATTACGCGTAGTGATTTTATAGATGATGCATCTGTAGATTTAACTACACTTGTAAAAGCCGGAGACGAAATTAACGTATGGGTTCTACGTGTAAATGATGGTGATGGTAACGTAGTTTGCTCTAAGCGTAAAGTTGATAGCCAAGCTAATTTGAAAAATTTAGAAGCGGCCGCCGCAGATGGCACGCCACTGCGTGGTAAAGTTATAGATATTGTAAAGGGCGGCTTGACGGTAAATATTCAAGGTTGTCGTGCTTTTGTACCGGCGTCTCAGGTATCTAACCGTTTTATAAAGGAATTAGATGAGTTTAAGGGTAAGGAGTTTGACTTCCAAATTCTTGAATTTGAACAAGGCAGGCGTTTGCGCGTAATTGCTGGCCGTCGAGATCTTGCTGCAAAAGAAGCACAGGATCGCCATAATGAAGTTTTTGGCAAATTAGTCATCGGTCAATATATCGAAGGTACAGTGAGTCGTATTGTTGAATTTGGCGCATTTGTAGACCTTGGTGGTGTGGATGGACTTATCCATGTAACAGAGCTTTCATGGAATCGTGTGCGTAAAGTAACGGATGTGCTAAAAATTGGCGACAAAGTGAAAGCAATTATAAAAGATTTCGATCCCGCAAAAGGAAAGATTTCTCTCTCTCTTAAGGATGAAAAAGACAATCCATGGGCAGGTATATTGGAAAAATATCCGGTTGACTCTATTGTAGAAGGTACGGTTGTACGCTTTGCGCAGTTTGGTGCTTTCGTGCACCTCGAAGACGGTGTAGATGGTCTTGTTCACATTTCTCAAATTGCCGATAAGCGCGTTGAAAAACCTGCGGATGAACTTAATATTGGTGATGTGATTAGCGTAAAAATTGTATCTATAGATTTAGATAATCAAAAAATCAGCTTGTCTAAGCGTGCAGCAGATGCAATTTTAAATCCACCGCCAGTTGTTGATGAAAATTTTGAAGAAGAAGTTTTGGTAAATGTAGAAGAATTTATAGCGAATGAAGCTTCCGATGTTGAGGAAGTTATTGCTGAAGAGCCAGTGGTTGAAGAGAACGTTGTTGAAATGGGAGAGGCTCCGGTAAGCGAAGAACCCCTTGACACAGATGCTACAATTGAAATAGAATAAGTAAATGAGTAAGCTGGGCAGTCGCGTGGGTGTTAAGCCCATGAGGAAAGTCCGAGCATCATGGGGCAGGATGCCAGATAACGTCTGGCGGAGGCGACTCTAGGGATAGTGCAACAGAAATAAACCGCCATATCGTTTTGCTTTTGCAAGCGATAGGTAAGGGTGGAAAGGTGCGGTAAAAGCGTACCGCTTTGTAGGCAACTATAAAGGCTATGTAAACCCCATCCGATGCAAGACTGATAAAGCAGCCCTCATAAGGCAATAGGTGCCCCTCCTAGCTTTGGTATGTCGCATGAGTTAATAGGCGACTATTTTAACCCAGATTGATGGCTGTCCACGACAGAACTCGGCTTATAGGCTTGCTCATATTTTTTGTTGTTTTGTAATAAAATATAAAGTAACCGATTGGTTACTCATATTTGGAGATGTACTCAAGTGGCCGAAGAGGTTCCCCTGCTAAGGGAATAGGTCGGGAAACCGGCGCGGAGGTTCAAATCCTCTCATCTCCGGTTCGAGAAAGCTCCGAAAACACTATGTTTTCGGAGCTTTTATGTTCAATGATTCTGTTTTGGTAATATTTGTGCTTCCGTGCCAGAATTTGATGCGATTGGGAGCACGGAAGGTATTGAGTTTGCTTAGATTCGATGAGGTCGTGTTACTTTACTTTTGAAGGAGAATCCGCACTATGACAAAAATAATTATAGCAGATGTTTCTTACAGCGTAACAGACGAGACATTTTATGTATTAAACAGATCCCATGAAAATGCTTCAAAGTATATCGCCAATACGTTAGATGAAACGCTATACGACTTGGAAGCTAATGGATGGGATCGATGTGGGAAAGTAAATAAAGTAGACTATTCATTGGCAGATATGTTCAGGAAGCGTGGAGACTACATAGCTGTTTGGGAGCATAAATCTTTATCAAGATTGGAACAAATGGAGTTGTACGTTAAAAATTATCTAAAACATCCTAAAGTTTGGCCTGTAGTAACGACATACGATATAAGCCGCGGATTGTCACACCTTTTTGATTGCTTTTATGATAAAGCTAAGGACAATCAACCATCTGATTATTGTTATAATCTTTGGAATAAGGATCATGGCAGACTTTATCCTAACTTTGACTGGCCTGTTTTCTTTGAGCGTATCGGTAAGGAGACATTTCGTGTTCTTGGTGCTAATTATCCATATGAAGGCGAAATAGTTGATGCTAAAACCCAAGGTAAAGAAGAAGTATATGTAGGATATTGGATTAATGGAAAACGGTATAGGCATAATTCTAAAGCCATAGATGAGATATCTTTATCTGAAAATGATTACACTTTAAACTATGAACTTGAAAGCATTGTTTGTAATGAAGGGGCACCGGAAGGAAAAAAGGTGCAATACTTT
>Ga0123355_10005422_pt1 | contig 18664 bp, 19 predicted proteins | sample TergutEmb28metaG_3_FD_89872 | JGI IMG/M metagenome (GOLD analysis project Ga0123355, IMG submission 89872) | Embiratermes neotenicus P1 segment gut microbial communities from Petit-Saut dam, French Guiana - Emb289 P1 | ecosystem: Host-associated > Arthropoda: Insects > Digestive system > Gut ... | reverse complement strand
TTTCGGAACTGTAACCACACTCTACAAGCATAAGTTCGCATTGCGATTTTATGTCGGATGCAGAGCAGTCTGTATTGATATAAAATCCGTTTGACAGTTTTCTGTGAGGTTCTTTGATTTCTTGTTTATTTAAGCTGAGTATCAACTGTCCATTCTTATCTATTGTGTGGCTTCCGCCCATTCTAGCGAACTTATATGGGCGATATAATATTAGTAATTCGCATAAAGCTGGTATAAGATCGCTAATGCCATTTATCGGATAAGAACTGCCTAGAAATTCAAATTCACTTGGCGCATCCCCTAACGGTTCTGTCTTAGGAATATTCTGAGTGTTTTTTTTTGTAGTCGTATCAGATTCGTCGCTGTTATTCAAGTTATTGGTTTCATCAGGAATAGAATTATAATCTGGCTGTATATTGGTTATCTCGGAAGCTGTATGCTTAGGGTCAATGGCAAACATTGCCACAATTTCGCCGTTTATTGATAACAAGCTTTCAACGCATTGTCTTAGCTTCAAAATCTTGGTTCGGGCATCAATTGTTACAGCTGTGGCTTCTGCTAAGTCTTCAATATCTATGGCTTTGTTATATCGTTTCAACTCTTCGCTTTCTATGGTACGGAGGGCTTTTACAGCCTCCTCAAAATGATGGGTGTATCCACTTGCCATATTAGGCCTCCTTCCTGATATCTGAGCAGCAAATGACGTGCTAACTTGCACAGGCAGGCAAATGATACGTTTGCAGTTTTAAGCCTCATCACCTAGTAGTTTTCCACCTGCACGATAGTGTTATCCAGTATATCACCAGAATTTTCATATTTTGTAAGACTAAGAGAAATAAACTACTTGAATTTCATAAATGGTGAATGCTGGGTGTTATGGTCGGGGGATAATAAAAAGAGATGATTAGAAGTAAGAGGTTTCGCGGAAACTAATTCGTGGATACTCATGTAATAGAGGAGGGTATCAGTTATGAAGATACTGGTAACAGGTGGTGCTGGTTTTATAGGTGGGAATTTTATTCATGAAAGCTTAAAATCTCACCCAGACGATACCATAATCTGCGTCGACAAGCTCACATATGCAGGAAACATGGAAACGTTGGCTATGGTTAAGGACAATAAAAACTTTCATTTTGAGAGAGCTGATATCGCAGATCCAGTAGCCATTAAGGCCATTTTTTCAAAATACAAGCCAGATTTTGTGGTTAACTTTGCAGCTGAAAGCCATGTAGACAGGAGTATAGAAGACCCTGGTATTTTTCTGAAGACCAACGTTTTAGGCACTGGGGTTTTGCTCGACGCCTCACGTGAGTTTGAGGTTTCAAGGTATCATCAAGTGTCAACCGATGAAGTATATGGAGATTTGCCGCTAGACAGGCCAGATTTATTATTTACCGAAGAAACCCCGCTGCATACCTCCAGCCCTTATTCTGCTTCAAAAGCTGGTGCCGATTTATTGTGCTTGGCTTATGAGCGTACTTATAAGATGCCAATAACAATATCCCGTTGCAGCAATAATTATGGCCCCTATCATTTCCCTGAAAAATTGATTCCATTAATGATAACGAACGCAATGAATAACAAACCCTTGCCGGTTTATGGCGAAGGTACAAATGTACGTGATTGGCTGTTTGTCCGAGACCATTGCAGCGCTATTGATTTGATTATTCGAAAAGGAGCTCCGGGAGAGGTATACAATGTGGGAGGGCATAACGAGAGGAAGAATATTGACGTTGTAAAGGCGATTTTAAAGGAGCTAGGTAAACCGGAATCGCTCATATCATACGTAACTGACCGGCCAGGGCACGATCTTCGCTACGCGATAGATCCATCGAAAATTACAAGAGAATTGGGATGGCAGCCTGAAACTGTGTTTGAGGTTGGTTTAGGCCAGACGGTTCGCTGGTATATAGAAAATCGCGAATGGTGGGAGAACGTCTTGAGCGGAAAATATAGAGAGGGATTGTGACTGGGGCGTGTTTGATGTGCTTAATAACTCTCATGTGTAAGCTGGGATCGGTGGCGGGCTGAGAATGCGCTGTGAAGTCCTGTCAAACTCGCCTTCGGCTCAAACACGACAGGCCTCCCCATCGCAAACCTCAGCCCGCCACCTTTGATAATTGGTCGCTTGCACGGCGTGTCATTTAAGGCACAGCCTTGAAGTTTGTCAAAATGCACAGGCAAAATCATTTACCAAACACATCGGGCACCTTTGTATAAAAGCAAGACGAATTGTAGTGTGTAGGGGACGATGCCCACATCGTCCCGAGAATGTGTGCAAACTTCGGGATGATGTGGGCATCATCCCCTACAAAAACATGTTTGTTTTGGTCTGTTTTTAATTCATTAAGAATTTTTATCAAGGTGCAGAAAGCGAGTTACAAAACACGCTCAAGCATTTTTGGGGTGGGGAGATTATAGGGAGGACTTTTGCCCAATGATTTCTATTCTAATGGGGACCTATAATGGACAAGCCTATATTGCTGAGCAGCTTGAGTCAATCCTTGGCCAGAGTCATCAGGACTTCGTTCTGCATATTAATGACGATGTTTCTACCGATGAAACTTTTGACATTGCACAACAGTTCGCAGCTGAGTTTCCTGGAAAGATTACTGTTAGCCAAAAGCCAGTTAACTCGGGAGCTGCAAAACACAACTTTATTGACATGATGATTAGACTCAAAGACGACTACGTAATGCTGTGTGATCAAGACGACGTTTGGCTGCCAGATAAAATAGAGCTTACATTGAAAGAAATGCAAAAAATGGAGTCTAAATACGGTTCCAGTACCCCGATTCTTGTGCATTCCGACTTGAGGGTCGTGAGTGAAGATTTAAGCAGCGTAATCTCGCCATCTTTTAGAAAAGCTATGGGAGCCGACTATAGCCGGGTTAAACTACGGGAGCAAATTATCCAAAATACCCTGACAGGCTGTACTGCGATGTACAATAGGAGTCTTGCTAATCTGATTGAAAGCGAGCCTGAATTTATGGTTATGCATGATTGGTGGCTTATGTTGATAGCTTCAGCGTTTGGAAAAATAGGTGTTTTAGATAATCAAACGGTGCTATATCGCCAGCACGGAAATAATGTTGTCGGTGCTTTCGATGTTAGGACACTCTCATATAAGATAAACAAACTCAGGCGGTTTCCTGAGATAAAGAAAGCACTTAACGAAACATATTTGCAAGCCGGAAGTTTTTTGAACTTATATAAAAACAGACTAAGCAATGAGCAAATTCAGCTTTTGGAAACATATTGTCAAATGCCTAATATGAATAAAATAATGCGCTGGAAGACACTTTGCCGGCTGCGTACTTGGAAGCATGGTTTGTCGCGAAAAATAGCTTGTTTCTTATATATATAAGAAGTTGAAATTCGTAATTAAACTAATCGACGCAGAAGACAGCACATCGTCAATAGAACTCATGTTTATGGCATATGATAGTGTTGTGCAGTATAGAAGGAGGCAAATCCGATGAAAGGCATTATACTTGCCGGTGGCTCTGGAACAAGGCTTTATCCTTTAACCACAGTTACTTCTAAACAGCTTTTGCCTGTTTACAACAAGCCAATGATATTTTACCCATTATCTATTCTAATGTTGGCTGGTATTAGGGATATACTGATTATTTCAACCCCAAAGGACCTTCCTAATTTTGAGCATTTGCTTGGAGATGGTTCTAATTGTGGCATCAATTTGAGCTATGCTGAGCAGCCATCCCCTGACGGGCTGGCACAAGCGTTTATCATTGGTGAAGATTTTATTGGTGGCGACTGCTGCGCAATGGTGTTAGGAGACAATATATTTCACGGGAACGGACTAACAAAGCTTTTACGTTCTGCCTCAGAAAAGACGAAAGGTGCCACGGTTTTCGGCTACTATGTAAATGATCCGGAGAGGTTCGGTGTAGTGGAGTTTGATTCGGATGGCAGAGCTATTTCTTTGGAGGAGAAACCTGAAAAACCTAAATCTAATTACGCAGTAACGGGTTTGTATTTTTATGACAATAATGTTTGTCACTTCGCGAAAAACTTGAAGCCGTCTGCCAGGGGCGAACTTGAAATTACCGATCTTAATCGCATTTATTTAGAGCAGGGCGACCTGGATGTTATAACCTTGGGCCGTGGATATGCGTGGCTGGACACTGGTACTATAGATACACTCATGGAAGCTGCCGATTTTGTTAGGGTTGTTGAGGGTAAGCAGGGAATCAGTGTCTCCGCCATTGAGGAGATAGCTTATACAAGCGGTTGGATTTCTATTGATAACTTGATTAAAACCTCTAAACAGTACGGAAAATCGGCTTATGGGCAACATTTGCGAAATGTAGCTGAGGGGAAACTACTATACTAGATACTAGACACTAGAAACTAGATCTGCACCCAGACTTGGCATTGAAATGCTAGGCCAGGGTCTTTCTAGTTTCTAGTCTCTAGTTTCTAGTCCCTAGTCCCTAGATTGGAGTCAATTTTATAAATGACAATAATTAAAACAAAAGTATTGGATTTGTATATATTAGAACCCAAAGTATTCGGTGACCATAGGGGATGGTTTATGGAAAGCTGGTCACAGCGGGTTCTCGATGAGGCTGGGTTGCATTACAAATTTGTACAAGACAACCATTCTTGCTCTGCTAAAAAAGGGGTGCTTAGGGGGCTTCATTTCCAAAGAGGAGGCGATGCTCAAGCGAAGGTGATTCGCTGTGTGAGAGGCTCTGTGTTAGACGTTGCCTTGGATTTGAGAAAAGGATCACCCACTTATAAAATGTGGGAAGCGGTTGAACTTTCCGAAGGTAACAAAAGGCAACTAATTATACCTAGAGGCTTTGCCCATGGATTTCTTACACTGTCCGATGATGTGGAAGTCTTGTATAAAGCCGATAACTATTACGTTCCTTCTTCTGAAGGTAGTGTATGCTGGAATGATCCGGAGATTGGCATAGATTGGGGTATATCAGATCCGGTTCTATCGGATAAGGATAGAGCTGCTCCATCGTTTCAGGATTGCAACGCTGACTTTGCTTATGAGGCAAAAACATGATATAGGGCGCGATTTGCGCCCTCACAAATGCTTTATCATTGGAAATTCTACACAATCACTTCAAAAATACGTTTATCCCCAACCGTCACCCATTCATACTTAAATTCCCTATTCCGCTCTTTTCGGAAGTCGAAAGTTAGAAGGTAACCCTCATCCATATGTCTTGCATTCATGTATTCCAAGAGCTGCTCATATGCATTCGCTCGCGCTTTCTCACCGCGCCATATTTTTAACTCGATGATAAATTGCTCATACATATAATCAACTACAATATCCATGCGGCTCATGTCGGTATTTTGGCTTTCTATGTGAAAGAATCCGCGCCCGTTTAGTAAAGGCTTTAGAAACGATAGAAAGATCAGCCTTCCTTGCCTTTCAAGAAAGGGCATGTCTTCTTCAGTAAATATGTCGCGGTAGTGTTCAGCAAATTTTTGCAGGCATAAAGCCATATTGAATGTGCCTTCCTGTGTAACCTCTTTGTACAGACCGTTGCAAACTCTATCAGCTACGCCAGCAGCGCGGTTTTCTTTAGAGATAAAATAATCGGTCATTATAATCTCAAAAATTTTATTTGATATGGCTGCCTTCCTGTTCGGCTCTATTCTAATAAAGGCATACCTTAGACATAGCTCGGCGATTGGATCAAACATCGAGACCCTACTCTTGTTGCCAAGAATAAGTAATGAGTACATGAAATCGTAAACTTCCCTGTTGTTCTCCATGTTTTTGAAGATATCATCAAAGAGGACATTCCTCTCAAATGAAATGGAATTGACGGCACTTTGGACACTCGCTACTGTCCATTCCGGCAATTCTTCGTCGATGCGTTTGCACACTTTTGAGACTAGATATGGATATCCGCATGTAAAACGGAAAATTTCCTCCGCAACAGCATTTATACACATACCTGTTTGGTGGTCAGATTCGTAGTCGGAAAGCATTGTTGCAATTTCACTGGGGGTAAAAGACATGTTCACTTCGAAATCGGTCGCTATATTCCATGGAGAGTTGTAGATTTTCCCTTCCAAAGTAGTTGGTGTGTACATGCCATCATTAATCATTTTAAGCTTGATGTTCTTGATATCGTATACACCTGCTAAAATCACACTGTGGAAAGTTTGGGTAATGCCTTTGTGCCTTCTTAAATACTTGCTTCTGAGCATGGCTAAAAAATGCAAGAATACTCTATTATTGCTTGTTCTGTCCACCTCATCAATCATCAGGACTATATTTTTTCCTTTGCAGAGCTTATCTACATGCATCCCAAGCAATTCAAAATCCGTTATGCTTTCGTCCATCCACTGGGAGGCATAAGCTTCGTCTGTGTGGCGTAATGCGTAAGATATTTGCGTGAGAAACCGCTGACAAAAAAGAGCCTCTGTTTGGAACATGGTTTCCCCAACCCCTTCAAAACTGAGGCTTATACAGATATATTCACTAGGCAAAGCTTTTTCAAGCAAAAACAGAGTTGTTGTTTTGCCGTACTGCCTTGCTCGGTTTATTGTGAAATACTTCCCGCTGTTAACAAGCGAAATTATCTTATTGATTTTTTCGCGGATATCAACCATGTAGTGTCTATCTGGTATGCAAATTCCTGTTACATTGAATTCTTTCAAATTTTCCCACCTCTAGCTTGTTTTAGAGCCTGCGTTTGTTTATCGTTTTGAGGGTGTATTTATTCCTATCGGGGCTGTGGCCTAGCCATGCTCCTAACTCGTGAACTCTTGACAAGGGGAAAACAGTGGTGTCCTCTTTCGAAGGTTCTTCTGCCCGCTGTATTTTAACTATATGATCAATATCTCCGCGATTTAAAGCTGTGTTGCTCGATTTAGTCTCGCCTTCGTTGAACTTGACCTCAATTGCAATAAGCTCGGTACCTTTTTTTGCAATAAAATCAATTTCTTCCTTCGGTTTGTTTCTGCTATAAGAAACAGGAATTGTGAACTCCTTTATTGCCAAAGCCACGAAATTTGATGTCAGCATCCCAGCCACGTTATTTTCATCGATCCGAGGGAAATCTTTTTGAAATTCTTTGTTGAGAACCCAGAACATCAAGCCTTGATCGACAAAGAAATACTGATGCTTAACTATATCTTGAGGTCTTTTTAAATTGTTTGTCACATTGCCCCTGAATAATAAATTGCACGATAGAAGCCATCTTACAGAGTCCACTATGTCCCTGTGCTTAACATCAGTGCCGGGGCTTGTTCTGAATTTGTAAATCAGGTCTGTTTGGTAATCTCTTAAAATCTCTTTGCCTGTCTCAATCTGAAGTGCAACGCCAACTAACGTTTCTGTCCAAACATCTTCGGGGAAGTCATCCTCGAAATACCGCTGCGATTCTGCCACTAGGGTAGTATATATCTGGCTGAGTGCGTCTTCACAATGTTTTAAGTTATTCGTTTCCAACCATTGGTGTAAAACGCTGGGGAAACCGCCATACCACAAATAGTAATTGCAGATATCAGCTATATCTGGCGAATCTTCGCAGGCTTCACATGCTTTGAGAACTTCTTTATAAGTCATAGGCCACATTTCCAGCATCTGAACATCACCAACAGGATAGAAATACGACTGTTTGTTGTCTGAAAAGTAGTTCTCAAGATCCATTATTCCAAGATAACTTCCTGTTGCCACAATTCGAAACTTGCATTCCCTAACCAATCCCCTGATTGCATTGAAAGCTCGGGATGATATCTGAATTTCGTCGAAAATTACTAGCGTTTCAGAATCGTTGCTAAAGGGTATGTTTACTTTTTCTGCGTATGTTTCCAGAACTTTCAGCCATTTCGCGCCGTTAAAGGCTTCTTTGGTGTTTTCCTCAAACCACTCAAAAACTTCTTTAAATCCAAAGTTGACGTATAAACTGCGTTTGAATTTTTCCTCGGCAAGTTTATTTAAGATATAAGTCTTTCCAACTTGTCGAGGCCCTTTTATCAACAGACCTTTGTCTGTTGTTGTCCATTTCACTAGTTCTGCGTAAATGTCCCTTGAAAAATCGTAGATGTTTCCCATAAAAATTTCCTTTCACATTGCTCGTTATCTGACTTAAACGGTGACGCCATTATAGCACAGCTTAGGAAGTGGTGGCAGGGGAACCTCGAGTTTCAAGTCTAAAATCTACTGAACACTGGTCTGGAATGTTGTTCAAAATATAGAAAATTATCAATAGTGTTAGCACAGTAATGAAACTTCCTTATAATATTCTGACCAAGTATATTAGAACCACTAACGCCAAGTTTATCTGAAACACAGATTTCTGGTTTTACAATTTCTATATCTCCGACAAGTATAAAATCCGGAATCTCATACACAGACAATAGTATCATATTTCCTGAAGCATCTGATACCTCTTTCTTTCCTAGTAATCTACAATGCATGTAACCCAGACTCATGAAAGTTCCACGATTAAGCATAGTGATACTGGAACCGGTATCAAATACAAAATCTACAGGTTCCAATGTTTTTACGCGTATTAAACTAGCCACAGCTAAATTAACTGTAATCAACATATTACCTTGTACAAATCCAAATTTAATCTTATTACTCTCAAAAAAACGTAAATTTGAATACTCTTCACCTTTCATGCGTTAAACCTACCAAAATTCATCGCAGGATAAGCTATTAAATCATGCCCAAAGACAGTTCCATATTTACTCTTGTCACGAAATTCCTCATATATACCACTTTCAATGTCTTCATAGGCTTCATCTGCAGTAAGTATAACAATGCCCTCTATAAGTTCCATGTATTTTGTAAATCTTACATTAGTCAAAAACACCCATTTACCAAGATATTTATTTTGTATATCAACTCGAGAAAGCATTTTCCTATCTTCTTCAGGGATTACAACGACCATTAGAAGCCTCCATTATAACTAGAAATTAAACTTTAAAGTCCTATAAACGTTATACATTAAACTCTCCCTTGTTTAGCTCTTATTTTATCATCTCCGGTATCGCATTACAACGCTTTATCTTGATACTCGCTCTTTAGCCGCCCACTTAGGGAGCAGGGTCTAGCCCGGGATGACAGATAGTTTATATGAGGATACCTGAAACCATCTAGAGTGAATCTAGATCATGAGTCGAAACTGTGTTATAATGGCATCCCTCAATTCTGCATCTAAAATTCGGAGGTTACTTATGAAAGATAAGCAACGCCACACCCCCGACGGGTTTAAAGATTCTCTCCCGCAGAAATTCCATTACAAATTAAAACTAAAGGAAAAAATCGAAAAGGAATTCTATTTATCCGGCTATGCACCCATATCAAGCCCCATGCTTGAGTATTCAGAAGTATTCGAAGGCGCAGGTTCAGCACCCCTGCATCAAATGTACCGCCTTATCGGACGCGATGGAGATATCCTTGCATTGCGCTCAGATATGACGCCTCCAGTTGCGCGGATATCTGCCACCCATTATACACCCGCTGATGCGCCTCTACGTTTCTACTATACAGAAAACGCATTTCGCTGCCACGAGAGTTACAAAGGCAAAGCAGGAGAGTTCAGTGAAAGTGGTGTGGAATTGATAGGTGCTTCTGGCATCGAGGCAGATGCCGAAGTGATAGCCCTTGCAGTAAACAGCCTGCTGGTTGCTGGGCTTTCAGATTTTAGGTTCTGTGTGAGCCATGTTGATTTTTTAATAGGTGCTCTAGAAGAAAGTGGCCTGCCGGATGATAAAAAGGCCGTTGTCCTTCAATGTTTAGCTAGTCATAACATTGCAGCTGCTGAGTCAGTCTTGAAGGATGTAAATCTATCCCTCAGGCTTAAGCTGCTCTTTGAACGTATGAATTTGCTTACCGGCGGTTTGGACATGCTTAACGAGGTTGAGACATTTGTTAGTAATAGGGCTTCTGCGCATGCACTTAAGATGTTGCGGGAGCTTTACGATGTATTGTCGGATTATGATTTGTCGGATCACATTCTTTTTGATTTGGGAATGACAGGTACTTTGGATTATTATACTGGCGTCGTGTTTCGCGGTTACGCCCGTGGTACAGGGTTTTCTTTACTGGACGGCGGCAGATACGATAATCTTGTTAAACAATATGGACAGGATTTGCCCGCTGTAGGCTTTGCCTTAAAACTAGATAATTTGGCGACTATTTTAAATAGCGAAGAAGGGCCTGTCAGTGATGCCCTAATAGCCTATACTAAAGATGGGCGGAAAGCGGCACTAAGGAAAGCGGCGTATTTACGCTCTAACGGCCTTCGGGTGGAAAACTGCCTGATTGCAGGAGAACCCCGGGATTTTTATGTAGCCGAAGCTAAAAAACGAGGCATACCCCGGTTATTTTACTTTGAGGGTGGTGACGAGGAGTGAATTATCTCACCGTGGCCCTCTCTAAAGGGCGTTTAGCGAGGGAAACATTGAAGTTATTTGCCAAGAGTGGTTTAGCGCACGAAGAAATTATTGAAGATTCACGCAAATTAATATTCGTTGACGAAGAGAAAAAGATGAAATACTTTTTGGCTAAGTCAGCCGACGTTCCTACCTATGTGGAATATGGAGCAGCCGATGTTGGAATATCTGGCGGTGATGTTTTGCTGGAAGAAGGTCGTAACCTGTACGAGGTTATGGATTTAGGTATCGGCAAATGCCGTATGGTTGTTGCTGGCTTTGCTGAAATGCGGGAGAAGTTTGAATATGCAAATAATATTCGTGTATCCACCAAGTATCCGAACATAGCCAAAAGGCACTTTTATCAGAAACATCGTCAGGCAGAGATTGTTTATCTAAATGGGTCGGTGGAACTAGGGCCTATAGTAGGGCTGTCTGATGTTATTGTAGATATTGCTGAGTCTGGTGCTACGCTTAGAGAGAACGGGCTTGTTGTTTTCGAGGAGATTTGTGCCGTATCTGCTCGTCTTGTGGTTAACAGGGTTAGTATGAAAATGGAGTATGAGCGTATTACGGATTTGATAAAGCAATTGGATCTAGAGACCAGAAACTAGAGATGTGAGGCAAGGAACAGCTTCAGGCTGAGGATCGGCGATAAGCTAAGGATCGGCGATAAGCTAAGGATCGGCGACAGGCTAGGATCGGCGATAGGCTAGGATCGGCGACAGGCTGAGAATGCGCTGTGAAGGCCTGTCAAACTCGCCTTCGGCTCAAACAAGACAGGCCTCCCCATCGCAAACCTCAGCCCGCCGCCTTTGATAGTTGGCCGCTTGTACGGTGCGCATTTTTATGACTTGCAAATTGCATAACGCTCTTATTGAGCATAAGAAGGGGATTTTTATGATAGGGCAATTTTTGTTATGATTAAAACAATAGATTATAACCGCGAAGGTGCAGAAATGCTTCAAAAGCGAATTAAACGCGGTGAATCCGACAACACTTCTGCACAAATTATTGTAGACGAAATTATTCGTGAGGTAAAAGCTAAGGGCGATGAAGCCGTATTGAAGTATACCGAACGTTTTGACGGTGTTTCACTAACTCCGGAAACTATGCGTGTAACTGCTGCAGAAATTGATGAGGCCATGGCTTCGGTATCTTCAAGTTTGATCGATGTGTTTAAACGTTCCTATGAACGCTTGGTTGGATTTCATGAAAAGCAGAAAGCAGAAAGCTGGTTTGAGACTAAGCCCAGCGGGGAAATAATGGGGCAGCTTATACGCCCAATCGAAAGATGTGCTGTTTATGTGCCCGGAGGAAAGGCACCATATCCCGCCAGTGTATTGATGAACCTTGCTCCAGCTAAAGTGGCTGGGGTCGGGCAGGTTGTGATGGCTGCACCCCCCGGAGAAAATGGGAAAATTGCAGCTGTTACACTTGCCGCTGCTTGTACTGCGGGTGTTGATGAGATTTATAAAATTGGCGGTGCGCAAGCTATTGGTGCTTTGGCTTACGGGACGCAAACTATTCCTAAAGTGGACAAAATAACTGGTCCCGGCAATATATATGTGCAGTTAGCAAAAAAAATTGTTTTTGGCGAAGTAGGCGTGGACTGTATCGCCGGGCCCAGCGAAGTGCTGGTATTAGCCGACCAAGGGGCAAGGCCAGATTATGTGGCCGCGGATATGCTGTCGCAAGCCGAACATGATGAAATGGCTTCAGCAATTCTGGTTACGGATTGCCAAGAGTTGGCGGAAGCAGTTAAAATAGAATTGGAAAAGCAAACAGCTAAGTTGAGCCGGAAGGATACAATTATTAAATCGCTGGCCGATTATGGTGCCATAATCATAGTTGAAGATATTAAGCAAGGAGCCATGATTTCTAACCTTATAGCACCCGAGCATTTGGAATTGGCAGTGGATGAGCCATTTTCTGTGCTGCCTTTGATTCAAAACGCAGGGGCGATATTTTTGGGGCATTATTCACCAGAACCCTTGGGTGACTATATGGCAGGTTCTAATCATGTGTTACCCACTGGCGGGACAGCCCGTTTCTTCTCAGCACTTTCTGTAAGTGATTTTACTAAAAAATCCGAAATTATATCGTTTTCTAAAGAGGCTCTTTTGTTACTTGCCGATGATATAGTGATGTTTGCTGAAGCAGAAGGTTTTACTGCACATGCCGCTTCTATTAAAGTTCGGCAAGGTGTGTTGTGAAACGCAGGGCAGTTGTCAGCAGGGATACCAATGAAACTAAAATAAAAATAGAGCTGAATTTGGATGGAGCCGGTTTATACTCGATTGAAACAGGTATTGGATTTTTTAATCACATGCTGGAACAGGTTGCAAAGCATGGGTTTTTGGATATAGACATACAGTGTTCAGGCGATCTGCAGGTCGATACTCATCACAGTGTAGAAGATGTGGGTATTGCCATGGGTATGGCGTTTTCACAGGCTCTTGGCAATAAAGAAGGCATAAGCCGTTATGGTTCTAAATATGTCCCAATGGATGAATCTTTAGCACTATGCGCGCTGGACTTTTCTGGACGGCCGTACTTATCATTCGATGCACGTTTTACGACAGCACGCATCGGGGATTTAGATGTGGAAATGATAGAGGAGTTTTTTCGAGCATTTGCGGTTTCTGCGGGCTGTACATTGCATATAAAGCTTATTTCGGGAAGCAATAACCACCATATTGCAGAGGCAATTTTTAAAGCTTTTGGCCAAGCTATAGACCAGGCTGTTGCGATAGATCAGCGTATAGTAGGGCCACGAAGTACTAAAGGGATTCTGTAATTTGTAGGGGTGACCGTCCTCGGTCACCCGCAGGTTTGCACATACAAACAAATACGTCGAATATTCGTTCCAAGATGCTTGACATGAGGAAGAAGCTACAAGGCATTTGTTAATAACTGGCAAAGGGTGGAATTAGTATGATAATCTATCCGGCAATAGATATAATGGACGGAAAATGCGTACGGCTAAAGCAAGGTAAATTCGATGACGTAACTGTGTTCAACGAGGATCCATCTGCTCAAGCTGTAATTTGGAAAGATATGGGCGCGTCTTATATTCATGTAGTTGATTTAGATGGAGCAAGGCATGGCAGCGGGTACAACGATAAAACTATAGAGCGTATAATTGCCGCTGCAGGAGTTCCAGTGCAGGTAGGTGGTGGCATACGCACTATCGCGGATATAGTAACCAAGCTGGATATGGGCGTGGCTAGGGTTATATTGGGTACTGCGGCTGTTACAAACACAGACTTGGTGGAAACGGCCTTAAAGCGTTTTGGCCCAGAGCGCATAGTGGTTGGTATAGACGCAAAAGACGGATTTGCTGCCGTTTCGGGATGGGAAGACAGTACTAAGCAAACAGCACTTGAATGTTGCCTCAATGTAAAACAGTTGGGTGTTAAAACAGTCATTTATACAGATATATCAAAAGACGGCATGATGCAGGGCCCAAGCGTAGAATCAACGGCTAAGCTTTTTAATGAAACCAAGCTGGATATTATCGCCTCAGGTGGTGTATCTTCAATGGACGATTTAAGGAAGATATACGAAATAGGCGTTTCCGGTGTAATTGTTGGAAAAGCCTTATTTACTGGGGATATAGATCTACTTATAGCAACAGAAACGTTTGATGTAAGTTAGTCTTTCGGACAAAAATAACTACGATTATAGATACTGGAGCCCAGAAACTAGAAAAACCTTGGCCAAGCGTTTCAATGCCAAGTTTGGGAGCAGATCTAGTTTCTAGTCTCTAGATAGGAGCCCTTTTATTGAATACAAAGCGCATTATCCCTTGTCTTGACGTTAAGGATGGCAGAGTAGTAAAAGGCGTGAACTTCGTAAACTTTCGAGACGCGGGAGACCCTGTAGAGATTGCAGCTTTCTACGAAAAGGAAAACGCGGACGAACTTGTATTCCTTGATATAACTGCAACCTCAGAGGCTCGAAGTACAATCGCTGATACTGTTGCTCGTACTGCCGAGCAGATAACTATTCCGCTGACAGTTGGCGGGGGCATCCGCTCAGTAGACGACGTGAGACGAGTATTAAAAAGCGGCGCAAGTAAAATTTCCATAAACTCTGCTGCATTGGCAGAGCCCGATCTCATAAATCGGGCCGCTGATGAATTTGGCAGCTCAGCAGTGGTAGTTGCTATAGATGTAAAACGGCGAGCTAACACCTCCGATTATGATGTGTATGTTAGCGGTGGAAGCGTGAATACAAGCAAAGATGCTATTGAATGGGCAATCGAGGTTGAAAAACGTGGGGCTGGTGAAATACTGCTTACCAGTATGAGCACCGATGGCGTTAAAACCGGCTACGACATTCCAATAACAGCTAAAATCGCCGATTTGCTTGGTATTCCGCTTATTGCCTCCGGAGGTGCCGGGGCATTGGAGCATTTTTATGAAGCACTAACGGTCGGCAAAGCGGATGCTGTGTTGGCTGCTTCTGTATTTCATTATCGCGAAATATCTGTTATGGATGTGAAGCGTTATTTGCGAGATAAAAACGTGCCAGTTCGATATTGAAGGGCGGTGGATATGTGGAGTGGATTAATGAGATAAAATTCGATGAAAACGGTTTGGTGCCGGCTATTGCCCAAGATTATGAAACAGGCGAGATTCTTATGCTTGCCTATATGAATCTTGAAGCCCTGGGTAACACCTTGAAGACGGGAAAAATGCATTATTTTAGCCGTTCCCGCCAAAAACTATGGCTTAAAGGTGAAACATCCGGTAACACTCAGACGCTTATAACGTTATATTATGATTGCGATGTCGATTCTATTTTAGCAATTATCAAGCAAGAAGGTTATGCTTGCCATACAGGTAATAAAACCTGTTATTACAGAATAGGCTATGGTTCTGAAACTTACTCCTGGGACCATCTGAAATATTTGTACAGTGCTGTGTTAGACCGCAAAGAAAACCCAAAGAAGGGTTCATACACCAATTATTTGTTTGAGAATGGCATCGATAAAATATTGAAGAAAGTCGGCGAAGAGAACGCAGAAGTTATCATCGCTGCGAAGAATAATAATAAAGCCGATTTGATTTGTGAAACAGCCGACTTGCTTTATCATTTAAGTGTAATGCTTGCTGAGAAGAATGTCAGTTGGGAAGATGTATATACTGAACTTACCCGGCGGAGAGGTTAGGTTTTAGGCAACCCCATTAAGTAAATAAGGACGTGCAACAAATTTTTTCCCTCTCATAAAATATACTATAGATAAGCGATAAATTTTCGCATCTATAGATAATTGAGGGGGATTTTTATGAGTGCGCTTGGCGCAGGATCACCCGCTCAAGGCACAGGTAATGATTTGTCAATGTTGCTGCTACTAATGATTCTGTGCCCGGGTTTGTTTGGAGGTGAAAATTCGCTGCTGCTGTTTGTCTTAATGTTGTCTATGTCATCGGGCAGCAGGGTATTCTAGAAGCTACGCTTCTTAAACAATTCGGCTGTGGTTAAAAAATACTATAATTGAAAAGATTAGAATTTCTAATGATTTACAAACTGATGACTAGGATTTTACGTATCTAGTATCGAGAAAGGAGTGCCTAACAGAACGAGAGAATATACAGCGGCTAATATAGATGGAAGGGACGAGGATTAGCTTTCTTCTGGCCGCTCGAAATTATAAGAAACGAGGGAAAAAATGACAATAGTACTTGGCGGTTTTCTATCTGAAATGTTGCTTATGTTACCGTTTACCCGGACACTAGATATAAACCCCTATGCTTATTGTATTACATATGATGTGCAGCTACCGAAAGAGGACACATGTAAAGTTTTATCCGACAATAAGGGGATCCTCCAATTAATGAAGATCGATGAATTGATTGGTACTATAAATGATAAGAACCACAGCCTGAAGACTTTACTTAAAGAAAAAAATAAGATTCTTGATAAACTTCAAACTATACTTGATTTTTTTGCTCATACCAAAACGCCATTTAATGAGCTGCAGATGAAGTCATTTACACGTTTTACAGGAGCTTATAGCCAGGATTCTGGTGCATTGCAGAACACCTTAAGAAAAATTGATACTGATAAGGAATTAATGGCAGCAAGAAAGGAGTTACTGCGCAGGGAAGCGAACTATAATACGATTATCACAGAATTGACATCATTTAGTAACAGCCTTAGTGACGCAATTGGATATTTGCGTGGAATAGTTGAATTAGGTAATAGTACGCTACAACTTTTGTAAAGTACATTATTAAGGGCGGATTAAGCCGCCCTTTTATTTTTTTTAAAGCCCTATCATATTTTCCCACCTTGCCCATAAAATAAAAGTAGACGTAAGGCGAGGGGGGAGAATATGAAGACCGAGGTTAAAACGGAAAATGCTAGGCTTCATTCGCTTATTTCGGGTGTGCTGGTGGGCTATGCCATAACATGTATAATTTTTCTAGCTTACTCCATACTCATAACCTACACAGCATTAACTGAGGAGAAAATGCCGATGGTTGTGGCCAGTGCCACTCTTGTTTCTGTAATAATTGCCGGTTTTGATGCGGCGAGGGGTGCGGATAACAAGGGATGGTTCTGGGGCATAATGGCCGGCCTTATATACGCAGTGATCTTACTGATAATTATGTCTCTTGTACTACAGGGATTTACCTTGGATTCCCGTACAGCGACAGTACTTGTCTTGTCCTTGTCTGGAGGGGGCTTAGGTGGCGTAGTTGGGATAAACTTTAAGAACTAGTTGTTATACAATCAATCCACTTTTCCGTTGCTTTTGGGAAAGTGTTTTTTTGTTTTCCTTCGCATTCGAAGGTAGGGGGAAAAGATAAAAATCCTTGACTGTCTGATTTGTTGCCATTATAATGACTTTTAGCTGGATTGAGGCATGCAGCTCAATCCTCTGGCTATTAGCTCCAATTACAATTGGTGCTTTTGTATTTTCATAGTTCAATACACATTTCAATATATTTATAAAGGAGGTTGTCTCAAGGGTGAAAGGCAGAAGCAGGTTATTTCTTGTTTTGGTGATCATTCTTGCTGCCGGTTTGTCGGTATTAGCATTTTTCGGCGTCGGTGAAGGTCTAATAGCAGGTGTAGGCAATATTAGACAGGGATTGGATCTGGTAGGCGGCGTCGCTATTGTTTATGGGGTGAAAGATTTCGACAACCCCACCACAGCAGATATGAACGCAGCCATCAGCTTGATACGGCGAAGGTTAGTACGCTACAATCATTTGGAAGCAGAAGTTGCGCTGCAGGGTACCGATCAAATCCGTGTGGACATACCCGGTGTTGACAACCCCGAAGAAGCAATATCTGCGCTGGGTGCTACCGCTTTGTTATCGTTTAGGGATGAGGAAGGCAATATCCTTATTACCGGCGAAGACGTAAGGGATGCAAACCGGAGAACTGTGCCTGGGCAGCATGGCACAGCAGGTCAGTTTGTCGTGGAGCTGGAGTTCACCAGCGAAGGCACAGAAAGATTTGCTGCTGCAACAACCGAAAATTTAGGCAGAACACTTGCCATATTCCTTGATGAAGAACCTATATCTGCACCTAGGGTCGAAAGTGCCATTACTGATGGTACGGCTGTTATAACAGGTGATTTCGATGCGGAAGGTGCAGCTGCGTTGGCGAGGTCTATCCGTGAAGGTTCACTGCCCTTTGCTCTAGAGGTTCTTTCAGTGAATAACGTAGGTGCCAGACTGGGTGCGGGAGCATTGAATCAAGGTGTTATGGCGGGATTGATTGGTACAAGCCTTGTGCTGCTTTTTATGTTGTTTGTTTATCGTATATGTGGTTTGGCTGCAGACATTGCATTGATCATGTATGTAGGTTTGTTACTTATATTTTTGAGCTTGTTCGGGGTAACACTTACTTTGCCAGGTATAGCGGGCATAATTTTGTCTATAGGCATGGCAGTAGATGCCAATGTAGTTATTTTTGAACGCATACGTGAGGAAATATCCGCAGGCCGCTCGCTAAAGGCCGCTATAGATGCTGGCTTTAGGAGGGCTTTCCCCGCAATTGTTGACAGCAACATAACTACTATAATAGCTGCGGTTGTACTCTTCTGGTTGGGAACCGGCCCGGTTAGAGGATTTGCTCAAACGCTGTCTATTGGTATAATAATATCCATGTTCACTGCACTGGTTGTAACACGATTTATTATTAAAAACATGGTAGGAGCTGGGATAAGCACTCCCGCGATGTTTATACCAGTTAAGAAGGAGGCCTAAGCAGGATGCGTGTCGTAGAAAAAAGAAAACGCTATATGCTG
>Ga0123355_10005421_pt1 | contig 18666 bp, 17 predicted proteins | sample TergutEmb28metaG_3_FD_89872 | JGI IMG/M metagenome (GOLD analysis project Ga0123355, IMG submission 89872) | Embiratermes neotenicus P1 segment gut microbial communities from Petit-Saut dam, French Guiana - Emb289 P1 | ecosystem: Host-associated > Arthropoda: Insects > Digestive system > Gut ... | reverse complement strand
CAGTTAACATGTAGTTGCACCAAACAGTCTCTGATAGTGACCATGTAGTTGAACCACACAGTCTCTGACAGTGCCCATGTAGTTGCACCAAATAGCCTCTGATAGTGCCTATGTAGTTGCACCTCACAGTCTCTGACAGTTCCCATGTAGTTGCACCGAACAATCTCTGACAGTTCCCATGTAGTTGCACCGCACAGTCTTTGACAGTTCCCATGAAGTTGCACCGCACATTCTCTGACAGTTCCCTTGTAGTTGCACCGCACTGTCTCTGACATTACCCGTGTAGTTGCACCACACAGTCTCTGACAGTGCCCATGTAGTTGCAACACAGTCTCTGACAGTACCCATGTAGATGCACCACACAGTCTCTGATATTGCCCATGTAGTTGCACCACACATTCTCTGACAATACCCTTGTAGTTGCAACACATTCTCTGATATTGCACATGTAGTTGCACCGCACAGTCTCTGACAATACCCATGTAGTTGCAACACTTTTACTGATATTGCCCTTGTAGTTGCACCACACATGAACATTATTTGGAAGATACTGCACAGCAGGAGTACAGTTCTATTGTAGCTTGAGTGGAGTGTGTTACAGTGAACATTATGTGGAAGATACTGCACAGCAGGTGGACAGTGGTATTGAAGTTTGAATGTATTGTGATGCAGTAAACATTATGCGGACGGTACTGCACAGCAGGAAGAGAGTGGTGTTGCAGGTTGGAAGGAGTGTGATACAGTTAACATAAAATGGAAGGTACTGAAATGCAGGTGGACCGTGGTATTGCAGGTTGGAAGGAGTGCGTTACAGTGAACATTATGTGGAATGTACTGCACAGAAGGAGGTCAGGGATATTGTAGCTTGAGTGGAGTGTGTTACAGTGAAAATTATGTGGAATATATTGCAAAGCATGTGGACAGTTTTATTGTGTTATGAAAGAACATGTTATTATTATTAACACTTTGTGGAAGGAACTGCAAAGCAAGTAGAGAGTGCAATTACAGTTTGAATGAAGGGTGTTACAGTGAACTTTATGTGGAAGGTATTGCACAAAGGGTGGAAAGTACAATTTTAGGTTGAATGTAGTGTGTTACTGTCAACATTAAGTGGAGGATACGGCACAGCAGGTGGACAGTGGTATTTTAGCTTGAATGAGGTGAGTTACAGTTCACAATATGTGGAAGGTACTATACAGCAGGTGGACAGTTTTATTGTAGCTGGAATGAAGTATGTTAGAGTGAACATATTGTGGAAGTTACTCCATACCATGTGGACATTAGTATTGTAGCTAGAATGGAGTGTGTAAAAGTTGACGTTATATGGAAGTTACTGCACAGCAGTTGGACAGTGTTATTGTAGCTAGAATGGAGTGTGTTATGGAGAACATTATTTGTAATTTATTGAACAGCAAGTGGGCATTTTTATTGCAGCATGAATGGAATGTGTTAGAGTGAATATTTTGTGGTATATACTGCACAGTAGGTGGACAGTATTATTGCTTCTTCAATGGAGTTTTTTAGAGTAACATAATGTGGAAGCTTCTGCACAGCAGGTTGACAGGGTTATTGAGCGTGGAATGAAGTGTGTTACATTGAACATTATGAGGAAGTTACTGCACAGCCGGTGGACAGTGCTATTGTAGGTTGAATGTTGTGTTTAACAGTGAACATGTTGTGGAAGGTACTGCAAAGCAGGTGGACAGTTGTATTGCAGGTTTGAATGTAGTGTGTTAAAGTGAACATTATATGGAAGGTACTGCAAAGCATGTGGACAGTTCTATTGTAGTTTGAATGATGTTTTTTACAGTGACCATTTTGTCGAAGGTACAACAAAACAGGTGGACAGTGGTATTGTAGGTTGAAAGGAGTGTGTTACAGGAAATATTATGTGGAGGTTACTGCATAGCAGGTGGACAGTTGTATTGCAGGTTGGGTGGATTAAGTAAGACTGAACATTATGTGGATGTTAGGCACAACAGGAGGACAGTGGTATTGCAGTTTAAATAGAGTTGTTTTACAGTGAATATTTTGTGGAAGTTACTGCACAACAGGAGGTCAGTGGTAATTTAGGTTGAATGGATTTTTTTTTCCAGTGAACATTATGTCGAAGTTACAGCACAGCATGTGGACAGTTGTATTTTATATTGAATGTAGTGTGATACTCTGAACATTATATGGAAGGTACTGCACAGCAGGAGGACAAGAGTATTTCAGATTGAATGGAGTGTGTTAGAGTGAAATATATGAGGAATTTATTGCACTACAGGTGGACAGTTGTATTGTAGGTTCGATGGAACGTGTTAAATTTAAGGTGATTTAGAAGCTACTCTATAGCTGGTAGACGGTGTTATTGTAGTTTGAATGGAGTGTGATAAAGTGAACATTTTAAGGAAGTTATTGCACAGCATGGGGAGAGTGGTATTTTTTCTAGAATGGAGTGTGTTACAGTGAATTTTATGTGGAAGATAATGCATAGCAGGTGGACAGTGGTATTGCAGGTTAAATGGAGATTGTTAAAATGAATATAACATAATAGTTCTTGCACGGTAGGTAGAAAGTGGTGTCGCAATTTGAATGGAGGGTGTTACAGTGAATATTATGTGAAAGTTATAGCAAAGTATGTAGACAGTGTTATTGCAGTTTGAATAGAGTGTGTTACAATGAACAATACGTGGAAGGTACTGCACAGTAGGTAGACAGTGGTGTTCAAGGTTGAATGGAGGGTGTTACAGTAATCAATACGTGGAAGATATTGCACAGAAAGTAGACAGTGATGTTGCAGTTTGAATGATGTGTGTTACGGTGAACTTTACGTGAAAGTTATTGCAAAGTAGGTAGACAGTGTTATTGCAGTTTGAATGGAGTGTGATACAGTGAATATTACGTGGAATTTATTGCACAGTAGGTAGACAGTGGTGTTTCAGGTTGAATGTAGTGTTTTACAGTGAACATTACGTGGAAGTTCTTGCACAGAAGGTAGACAGTGGTGTTGCAGGTTGAATGGAGTGTGTTACAGTGAATATTACTTGGAGGATATTTCACAGCATGTAGAGAGTGGTGTTTCAGGTTGAATGGAATGTATTACAGTGAACATTATGTGGAAGATATTGCACAGCAGGTAGACAGTGGTGTTGCTGTATGAATGGAGTGTGTTACAGTGAACATTACGTGAAGATATTGCCCAGTAGGTGGACAGTGGTGTTGCAGGTTGAAAGGAGTGTTTTACAATGAACATTACGTGAAAGTTATTAAACAATAGGTAGACAGTGTTATTGCAGGTTGAATGGAGTGTGTTACAGTGAATATCATGTGGAAGTTATTGCACAGTAGGTAGACAGTGGTGTTTCAGGTTGAATGGAGGGTGTTACAGTGAACATTACTTGGAAGATATTACACAGTAGGTAGACAGGGGTATGCAGGTTGAAAGGATTGAGTTACAGTGAATATTAGGGGCAGGTTATTGCACAGTAGGTAGACATTGGCGTTTAAGTTTGAATGGAGCGTGTTACAGTGAACATTACTTAGAAGATATTGCACAGTAGTTAGTCAGTGGTGTTGCAGTTTCAATGGAATATGTTACAGTGAACATTACGTGGAAGTTAATCCACAGCATGTAGACTGTGGTGTTCCAGGCTGAATGCAGTGTGTATCAAAGAACATTACTTTGAAAATATTGCACAGTAGGTTGACACAGGTGTTTCAGGCTGAATGGAGTGTGTTACAGTGAACTTTACGTGGAAGATATTGTACAGTAGGTAGAGAGTGGTGTTGCAGGTTGAATGGAGTGTTGTCGTGTGAACATTACTTTGAGGTTATTGCACAGTAGGTTGACAGTGGTGTTTCAGTTTGAAAGTAGGGTGTTACAGTGAACATTATGTGGAAGATAATGCACAGTTGATAGACAGTGTTGTTTCAGGCTGAATGGAGTGTGTTACAGTGAACATTACATGGAAGGTATGACACAGTAGGTAGACTGTGGTGTTGCAGGTTGAATGGAGTGTGTTACAGGTAACATTACATCGAGGTTAAATCACAGTAGGTAGACAGTGCTGTTTAAGTTTGGAACGAGTGTTACAGTGAACATTACTTGGAAGATATTGCCCAGTAAGTAGACAGTGGTGTTTCAGCCTGAATGGTGTGTGTTTCTATGAACATTACGTGGAAGATATTGCACAGAATTTAGAAAGTGGTGTTTCAGACTGAATGGAATGTATTTCAATGAATATTACGTGGAATATATTGCACATTAGGTAGAGAGTGTTGTTGCAGATTGAATGGAGTGTGATACATTGAACATAATGTGGGAGTAATTGCATAGTAGGTAAGCAGTAATGTTTCAGGCTGAATGGTGTTTGTTACAGTGAACAATACTTGGAAAATTTTGCACAGTATTTAGACAGTGATGTTGCAGGTTGAATGGAGTGTGTTACAGTGATCATTACATGGTGGTTAAAGCATAGTAGGTAGACAGTTGTGTTTATGGTTGAAAGGAGGGTGTTACAGTGAACATTACATGGAAGATATTTCACAGTAAGTAGACAGTGGGTTTGCATGTTAAATGGAGTGTGTTACAGTTTACTTTATGTGGAAGTTATTGCACAGTAGGTAGACAGTGTTGTTTCAGGTTGAATGGAGTGTGTTTCAATGAACATTATGTGGAAGATATTGGACAGGAAGTAGACGCTGATGTTTCAGGCTGAAAGGAGTGTCTTTCAATGAACATTGCTTGGAAGATATTACAGAGTAGGTTGACAGTGGTGTTGCAGGTTGAATGGAGTGTGATACATTGAACATAATGAGCGAGTAATTGCATAGTAGGTAAGCAGTGGTGTTTCAGCCTGAATGGTGTGTTTTACAGTGAACAATACATGGAAGATTTTGCACAGTACGTAGACAGTAGTGTTGCAGGTTGAGTGGAGTGTGTTATAGTGAACGTTACGTGGAGGTTATTGCAAAGTAGGTAGACAGTGGTGTTTCAGGTTGAATGGAGTGTTTTACAGTGAACATTATGTGGAAACTATTGCACAGTGCGCAGGCATTGTTGTCTCAGTTTGAATGGAATGTGATACAGGGAACTTTGTGTGAATTTTATTGCACACTATGTAGACAGTTGTGTTTCAGGCTGAATGGAGTGGTTAAAGTGACTATTACGTGGAATTTATTGCACAGTAGGTAGACAGTTGTGTTGGAGATTGATTTGAGTGTTTTATAGTGAACATTACTTAGAAGTTATTGCACAGAAGATAGACAGTGATGTTTCAGGATGAATGGAGGGTGTTACAGTGAACTTTACGTGGAAGATATAACACAATGTGTAGTCAGTGGTGTTGCAGTTTGAATGGAGTGTTTTACAGTGAATATTATGTGGAAGTTTTTGCACACTAGGTAGACAGTGGTGTTTCACGCTAAATGGAGTATGTTTATATGAACATTACGTCGACATTATTGCGCAGTTGGTAGACAGTTGTGTTGCAGGTTGAATGGAGTGTGTTACAGTGAAATTTACGTTGCAGTTATTCCACAGTAGGTAGCAGTGGTGTTGCAGGATGAATGGAGTGTGTTACAGTGAACATTACGTGGAAGATTTTGCACAGTAGGTATTCAGTGTTGTTTCAGTTTGAATGGAGTGTGTTTCAGTTAACGTTATGTGGAAGGTATTGTACAATAGGAAGGCAGTTGTCTTGCAGGTTTTATGGAGTGTTTTTCAGTGAAGATTGTGTAGGAGGTACTGCGCAAGAGGTGAACAGTGGCATTGTAACTTTAATGGTGCATGTTACAGTGAAAAATATGTGGAAGTTACTGCACAGTAGGTGAAAAGTTGTATCTCAGGTTGAATGGAGTGTGTTAGAGTGAAAATTATGTGGAAGAAGCTCCACAGCAATTGGACAGTAATATTGTAGCCTAAATGGATTGTGTTTAGTTAAAATTATATGGAAGTTACTGCACACAAGCCGGACAGTGGTATCGTAGCTTGAATGGAGTGTGTTAGAGTGAATATTATTTTGAAGTTACTTCACATCAGGTGGACATTATTATTTTTGTTTGATTGGATTGTGTACGATTGAACTATATTTGAAGATACTGAACAGCAGGAAGACAGTGGTATTTTAGCTTCAATTGACTGTGTATCAGTGAACATTATATGGGAGTAATGGCACAGCAGGTGGACAGTGTAATTGTAGTTTGAATTAATTGTGTCACAATGAACATTATGTTTAAGATACTGCACAGCAAGTGGACAGTGATATCGTTGCTAGAATGGAGTGTGCTACATTGAACATTATACGAATGTTATGGCACAGAATGTTTACAGCTTTATTGCAGGTTGAATGCAGTGTTTTCAGTTAACAATATGTGCATGATAGTGCACATCAAGTGGAGAGTGTTATTTTAGGTAGAATGGAGGGTTTTAAGTCAACATTATGTGGAGGATACAGCATAGCAGGTGGACAGTGGTATTTTAGCTTGAATGAATTTAGTTACAGTGAACAATATGTGGAAATTACTTCACAGCAGGTTTACAGTTGTATTGTAGCGAGAATGATGTATGTTACATTGAACATTATGTGGAAGTTACTACATAGCAGTTGGACAGTTGGATTTTAGCTGGAATGGATTATGTTAGGGTTAACGTAATGTGAACCTTACTTCACAGCGGTTGGACAGTGTTATTTTAGCTTGAATGGAGCGTGTAAAGGTGAAAATTATTTGGAAGACACTGCACTCCAAGTGGGCATTTCAATTTTACCTTGAATGGATTGTGTTACAGCGAATATTTTGTGGTAGTTACTGCACAGTATGTGGACAGGAAAATTGCTTCTTCAGTTGAGTGTGTTACATTAACATTACGAGGAAAGTTCTGCATAGCATGTGGACAATGTTATTGTACGTTGAATCAAGGGTGTTTCAGTGAACGTTATGTGGTAGATAAATCATAGTATGTGGAGAGTGTTATTGAAGCTGTAATTGAGTGTGATAAAGTGAACATTATGTGGCAGATACTGCTCGGCAGGTGAACAGGGTTATTGCATCTTGAATGGATGTGTTATAGTGAAAAGTATGTGGAAGGTAATTCACAGCAGATGGACAGTAATAATGCAGTTTGAATGGAGTGTGTTACTTTGAAAATTATGTTGCAGATTCTGCACGGCACGTGGACATTGACATTTCAGGTTGGATGAAGTGAATTACAGAGAAAATAATATGGAAATTATTGCACAGCAGGTGGACAGTGGTATTGCAAATTGAATGGAGTGTGTTGCATTGAACTTTAAGTGCAAGGTATTGCACTGCAGGTGGATAGTGCTATTGCAGTTTGGATGGAGTTTATTACAGTAAATATTATGTGGGAACTACTGCACAGCATGTAGACAGTGGTAATGCATTTTGAATTGGCGTGTTTTACAGTGAAATTTATGTGGAAGTTACTTCACAACAAGTGGACAATTTTATTTCAAATTGAATGGAGTGTGTTATAGTAAACATTGTGTGTAAGCAATTGGAAAGCAGGTGGACAGTGGTACAGCAGTTTGAATGGACTGTGATAGAGTGAACATAATGTGGATAGTACTGCACAGCAGGTGGACAGTACTATTGCCGGTTGAATGTAGTGTGATTCAGTGAACATTCTTTTGAACTTCAAAGCAGGTGGAACGTGTTATTTTAGTTTGAATGGAGTGTGTTAAAGTGAACATTATGTGGAAGGTACTGCACAGCAGGTGATCATTGGTATTGCAGGTTATATGGAGTGTGTCAAATTAACAATTTGTGGAAATGAATCATAGCAGATGAAGAGTTTTATTGCAGGTTGGATGAAGTGTGTTATAGTGAAGATTATGTGGAAACTACTGCACAGCAGGTGGTTAGTTTTATTGCATGTTGGATAGAGTGATATACAGTGAAGGTTAAGTGGAAGTTACTGCACAGCAGGTGGGCAATATTATTGCAGGTTGAATGGTGTGTGATACAGTGAACATTATGTAGAACGTACAGCACAGCTGTTGTACAGTGGAATTGCAGGTTGAATGGAGTATGTTACCGTGAACTATATTTGGAATGTACTGTACAGCAAGAGGACATTGTTATTTCATTTTGAATGGAGGGAGAAATAGTGAATATTAAGTGGAAGGTACTGCGGAGCAAGTGGATTGTTGTACTGCAGGTTGCATGGAGTGTGTTAGAGTTAACATTATGTGTAAGATAATGCTAAGCAGGTGGACAGGGTTATTGCAGGTTGAATGGTGTGTGTTAAAGTGAACATTATGTTGAAATTACTCCACAGCAGATGGACAGTGTTATTGCAGGTTGGATGGTGTGTTACTGTGAACATTATGTGGAAGTTAATGCACAGCAAGTTTCAGTGTTATTGCAGGTTGGATTGAGTGTGTTAGAGGGAGCATCATTTGGAAGCTACTACAACGCATGTGGAAAATTTTTTGCAAGTTGAATGGTGTGTGATACAGTGAACTTTATTCGGGATTTACGTCATAGCAGGAGGACAGTGGTATAGCAGTTTGGATGGAGTGTGATACAGTTAACTTTATGGGGTTGGTACTTCACAGGAGGTGGACAGTGGTAATGAAGTTTGAATGGAGTGTATTAGAGTGAACTTTATGTGGAGAGTACTGCACAGCAGGTGGAAAGTTGTTTGCCGTTTGAATTGAGTGTGATACAGTAAATATTATATGGAAGGTACTGCAAAGCAGGTGGACTGTGGGATTGCAGGTTGAATTGTGTGTGATTCAGTGAACATTGTGTGGAAGGTACTGCACAGCAGGTGGACAATAGTATTGCAGGTTGGATGAATTTTGTTACAGTGAACATAATATGGAAGTTAATGCAAAGCAGTTGGACAGTTGTATTGCAGTTTGAAAGGAGTGTGTTACAGTTAACTATATGTGCAATGTACTGCACAGCAGGTGGACATTATTATTTCATTTTGAATGGATTGTGTTTCAGTGAACATTATGAGATTATTACAGCACAGCCGGTTGACAGTGTTGTTGCATGTTGGTTGGTTTGTGTTACAGTTAACGTAATGTGGAATGTACTGCATAGCAATTGGACTGTTGTTTTGCAGTTTGAATTGAGTTTGTTACAGTGAACATAATTTGGAAGTTACTGCACAGCAGGTGGACAGTGGTATTTTACGTTGAATGTAGTGTGTTGCTGTGAATATTATGTGGAAGTTACTGCACAGCAAGTTGAGAGTGTTATTGCAGGTTGAAAAGAGTGTGTTATAGTGAATAATATGTGGCAAGTTACTTCACAGCAGGTGGACAGTGTTATTCTACGTTGAATGGAGTGTGTTGCTGCGAATATAATGTGGAAGTTACAGCACTGCAGGTGGACAGTGAAATTGCAGTTTGAATGTAGTGTGTTACATTGGACATTATGTGGAAGATACTGCACAGCAGGTGGAAATTTATATTTTAGTTTGAAACGAGTGTTTCACATTTAACATGATGTGGAAAGAAATACGCATCGGATGGACAGTGGTATTGCAGGTTCAATGGAGTGTGTTACAGTGAACATTATGGGGAAGGTACTACACAGGATTTGGAGAGTTGTATTGCAGGTTGAATGAATTGTGATACAGTGAACATTATGTTTTAGATACTTCACAGCATGTGGACTGTAGTATTTTGTTTTGAATGGAGTGTGTTACAGTGAGCATTATGTGGAATGTACTGCACAGCAGGTAGACAATGGTATTGTAGTTTGAATGGAGTGTGTTTCAGTGAACATTATGTGGAAGATAATGTACAGCATGTGGAGTGTTGTATTTCAGGTTGAATGGACTGTGTTACCGTGAATATTTTGGAAGGCAATTCACAGAATGTGGTCAGTGGTATTCCAAATTGAATGTAGTTTGTTATAGTGAACAATATGAGGAATATACTGCACAACAGTTGGACCGTTGCATTGCAGGTTCGTTGGAATGTGTTGAATTGAAGATTATGTGGAAGGTACTGCACAGCAGGTGGACAGTGGTATTGCTGTTTGAATGTAGTGTGTTACAGTGAACATTATGTGTAAGATATTGCAGAAGTTAGACATTGATGTAGCAGGTTTAATGAATTGAGTTACAGTTAAAATTACGTGGAATTTATTGCACAGTAATTAGACAGTTTTATTGCAGTTTGAATGGTGTGTGTTACATTTAACGTTACGAGGAAGATATTGCACAGTAGGTAGACAGTGGTGTTGCAAGAGGAATCGAGTTGTTAGAGTGTACATTAATTGGAATTGATTGCAGAGTAAGTAGACCGTGTTATTTCAGGTTGAATGGAGTGTGTTTTAGTGAACATTATTTGTAAGTAATTGCACAGTATGTAGACAGTAGTATTGTAGTTTGAATGGAGTGTGTTAAAGTGAACATTACGTTGAAATTATTTTACAATAGGTAGACAGTTTTATTGCTGGTTGAATGGAGGGTGTTTCAGTGAATATTTCTTGGAAGTTATTGCACAGTATGTAGACAGTTGTGTTGCAGTTTGAATGGATAGTGTTCCAGTGAACATTATGTTGGAGTTACAGCACAGCAGGTGGAATGTTCTATTTCAGGTTGAATGGATTGTGTTAGAGTGAACATTATGTGGAATATACTTTTCAGCTTATGGACAGTAAATTGTAGCAAGAATTGAATGTGCTAAATATAACATAATACGGAAGGGTCTGCACAGAACTTGGACAGTGATATTGTAGCTTGAATGGATTGCCTAACCGTGAACAATATGCGTGAGTTACTGCACAGCATGTGGACAGTGCTATTCTAGTTTCAATTGAGAGTTTTACAGTGAACACTGTGGGGGATTTACAGCACAGCAGGTGGACAGTTATATTTTAATGTGAAAGAAGTGTGTTACAGTGAACATTACGTTGAAAATACTTCACAGCAGGTGGAAAATGATATTTTACCTTGAATGTTGTGTGCTACTCTGAAGTTTATAGCAATATTTTTGCACAGAAATTTTACAGTTTTATGGCAGGTTCAATGCTGTGTTTTACAGTGAACATTATGTGGAAGTTAAATCACTTTAGATTGTCAATGTTATTTTAGGTAGAATGGAGTGTGTTATAGTCAATATTAAGTGGTGTATACTGCACAGCATGTGGACTGTCGTATTTTAGTTTGAATGTGTTGAATTACAGTTAATATGAGGAATGTACTGCACAGCAGGTGGACAATAGTATTGTACCTAGAATGGAGTGTGTTACAGTGAACATTATGTGGAATTTTCTGCACAGCAGATGGAAAGTGTTATTGTAGCTAGAATGTTGTGTGTTACGGTGAGCATTATTTGGAAGACACTGCACAGCAAGTGCGCAATTCTATTGTAGATAGAATGGAGTTTGTTACAGAAAATATTGTTTTTTAGATACTGTACAGTAGGTGGACAAAGCTTTTGAAGGTTGAATAAAGTGTGTTACAGTAAACCTAATGTGGAAGTTTCTGCACAGCATGTGGACAGTGTTGTTGCATGTTGAATGGTGTTTTTAACAATGAACATTACGTGGAAGTTATTGCACAGAAAGTAGACAGTGGTATTGCAGGTTGATTGGAGTGTGTTAGAGTGTACATCACGTGGAATTTATTGCACAGTATGTAGACAATTGTGTTGCAGTTTGATTGGAGTGTGTTACAGTGAACAACACGTCCAAGTTATTTCACAGTAGGTACACAGACTTATTGCAGATTCAATGGAATGTGTTACAACTAACATTATTTTCAAGGTACTGCACAGCAGGTGGACAGTTTTATTTCAGGTTGAATGGAGTGTGTTTCAGTGTACATTATGTGGAAGGTACAGCACAGCGGGTGGATATTTGTGTTGCAGGGAAAATGGAGTGAGATAGAGTGAACATTATGTGGAATGTGCAACACAGCTGGTGGAGAGTGTTATTGCAGTTTGAATGGAGTTTGTTACGGTCATCATTATGTGGAAGTTACTGCACAGCAAGTGGAAAGTAGTATTGCAGGTACAATGGAGTGTGATACAGTGAACATATTGCGGAAATTACTGCACAGAAGTTGGACTATGGTACTGCAGTTTGGTTGGAGTGTGTTAAAGTGAACATTAATTGGAAGTTACAACAAAGCAGGTGGACAGTGTTATTGTAGTCTGAATGGAGATTTTTACTCTGAAAATTGTGTGGTAGTTACTGCACAGCAGGTGGACAGTGGTATTGCAGGTTGAATGGTGTGGAACACAGTGAACATTATGTGGAAGTACTGCACAGTAGGTGGTCAGTGGTATTGCAGGTTGAATGGTGTATAATACCGTGAACATTATGTGGAAGGTACTGCAAAGCAGGAGGAGGGTGCTATTGTAGGTTGGATGGAGTGTGATACAGTTAAAATTTTTGTTTATTACTGCACAGCAGGTGGACATTTGTATTGCAGCTTGATTGGAATGTGTTACAGTGAACATTATGTGGAAGTTACTGCAAAGCAGTTGGACAGTAGTTTTCCCGGTTGATGGAGTGTGATTCAGTGAACATTATATGGAAGTTATGCACAGAGGTTGGACTTTGGGATTGCAGGTCGAATGGCGTGTGTTATAGTTAACATTATGTGTAAGGTACTGCAAAGCAGGTGGACAGTGTTATTGCAAGTTGGATGGATTGTGTTACAGTGAACAATATATGCAAATAACAGCACAGCACGTGGACAGTTGTATTGCAGTTTGAATAGGGTATGTTACAGTTAACATTATGTTGAAGGTACCGTTCAGCAGGTGGACAGTATTATTTCAGCTTGAATGGAGTGTGTTACAGTGAACATTATGTTTAAGGTACTGCAAAGCAGTTGGGCAGTGGTGTAGCTGGTTGGAAGGAGTGTGTTACATTGAACAAAATGTGGAATTTTCTACACAGTAAGTGGTTAGAAGAATTGGAGTTTGAATGCAAATTGTTACAGTGAACGTTATGAAGAAGGTACTGCACAGCAAGTGGACAGTTTTATTTGCATGTAGGATGGAGTGTGTTACAGTGAAATTTATGTGGACTTCACTGTAGAGCAAGTGTACAGTGTTATTGCAGGTTTAAAGAATTGTATTACAGTTAACTTTATGTTGAAAGAACTGCTCAACATGAGTACAGTGTTAACGTAGCTTGAGTGGAGTGTAATACAGTGAACATAATGTGGAAATTACTTCTCAGGAGGTTTACAGTGTTATTGTAGTTCGAATGGAGTGTGTTACAGTAGACAGTATATGGAAGGTACTGCATAGTAGGTGGATAGTAATATTGCTGTTTTAATGGGTTGTTTTATAGTTAAAATTATATGTAAGTTCCTGCACAGCAGTTGGACAGTAGTATTGCAGGTTGAATGGAGTGTGTTGGAGTTAACTTTATTTTGAAGTTACTGCATAGCCTGTGGCAGTGTTATTTCAGGTTGGATGGATTGCGTTAGAGTGAACATTATGTGGAAGTTATTGCACAGCATTAGGACAGTGGTATTTCAGTTTGAATGGAGTGTTTTACATTGAAAATTATTTGTAAGTTACTGCAAAGCCGTTGGGCAGTGATAATATAGGTTAGTAGTAAAGGGGACTCTGTGCCGGGTCCTGGCTTTCGACTGCACTCCCGACTCCTTCTTCAGGAAGGCACCCCCTGAAGTAAGAGCTAGGCAAATGGCCCGCGCCATGTTAGATTGAGGTGTGTGCCGAGTGCCCCGTGGGCATATGGTAGGAATGCGGTCGTGCGACCCTCCCCCCGCTCCCTCCCTACGCTATTGGTTTATATAGTATTTTATTTTTTGTTTAACTTTGCGTTAATAGAACATTTTGCCGTAAAGTTTGGTATGCTCGGCTGTTGTGTGGTTTGGTAAGAGTCTTATGGCAGTTGTAGATTGTTGCTATTCCTTGCCTTCGTGAAGATGGGTTGGTTTATATGATATTACATTTTGTTTAACCCTGCGTTAATGGAACGTTCCGCCATAAAGTGTGGTATGCTTAACTGTCGGGAGATTTGGTAGGTACCTGATGACAGTAGAAGATTGTTGCTACCCCTTGCCTTCGTGAAGATGGGTTGGTTTATATGGTATCTTAATTTTTGTACAACCCTGCGTTAATGAAACGTTCCGCTGTAAAGTTCGGCATGCCTAACTGTTGTGCGGTTGGATAACTGTCTTATGACAGTTGCAGATTGTAGCTATCCCTTGCCTTCGTGAATATGGGTTGGGTTGTATGGTATTTTATTATTTCTGCAACCCTAACGTTCCGCCTTAAAGTTTGGTATGCTTAAGTGTCGGGAGGTCTGGTAGGTGTCTGATGATAGTTTCAGATTGTTGCTATCCCTTGCCCTCGTGAAGATGGGTTGGGTTGTATTGTATTTTATTATTTGTGCAACCCTAACGTTCCGCCGTAAACTTTGGTATGCTTAACTGTCGGGAGATTTGGTAGGTGTCTGATAATAGTTGTAGATAGTTGCGACTCCTTGCCTTCGTGAAGATGGGTTGGTTTATATGATATTTTATTTTTGTACAACTCTGCTTTAATGGAACGTTCCGCCGTAAATTTTGGTATGCCTAACTTTCGGGAGGTTAGGTAGGTACCTGATGGTAGTTGCAGATTGTTGCTATCCCTTGCCTTCGTGAAGATAGGTTGGTTTATATTGTATTATAGTTTGTACAACCCTGCTTTAATGGGACGTTCCGCCGTAAAGTTTAGTATGCCTAACTCTTGTGAGGTCTGATAGGAGTCGTATGGTAGTTGCAGATTGTTGCTACCCCGTACCTTCGTGAAGATGGGTTGGTTTATATTGTATTTCATTTTTGTACAACCCTGCTTTAATGGGACGTTCCGCCGTAAAGTTTGGAATGTCTAACTGTCGGGAGGTCGGGTAGGTGCCTGATGGCAGTTGCAGATTGTTGCTACCCCTTGCCTTCGTGAAGATAGGTTGGTTTATATTGTATTTTAGTTTGTACAACCCTACTTTAATGGAATGTTCCGCAGTAAAGTTTAGTATGCCTAACACTTGTGAGGTCTGATAGGAGTCGTATGGCAGTTGCAGATTGATGCTACCCCTTGCCTTCGTGAAGATAGGTTGGTTTATATTGTATTTAATTTTTGTACAACCCTGCTTTAATGGAACGTTCCGCCTTAAAGTTTGGTATGCCTAACTCTTGTGAGTTCTGATAGGAGTCTTATGGTAGTTGCAGATTGTTGCTACCCCAAGCCTTCGTGAAGATGGTTTGGTTTATATTGAATTTTATTTTTGTACAACCATGCTTTAATGGGACGTTCCGCAGTAAAGTTTGGTATGGATAACTGTCGGCAGTTGTAGAAAATTGCTACCTCTTGCCGTACAGCCCTGCACGCGCTTTGTTTTTGAAAGCGATTACATGTCATATATGTTTAGCGGAAAAAAGAGGCATATGCGTGTGATTTGTATGTTTGTCGAGAATGCGAATGTGAATTTAGGCGAGAATTGTCTGATGTAATAGGAAAAACCATAAGAACAAGTGTATACACGCCTTGTTAATGTATAAACTGGCATAAGGAATAACAGGATGTTGATTAGTTGTGATTGGAAAAGTTGGCATAAGGAACACGAGGATGTAGTTGAACATGCGTGGGTATAGTAATAACACGTGTGTTTGCGACAGGATAGAACACGTTTAGCGAGGCCAGCCAGCTTACGTCTGCAAGAAGGTGTTGTTGTTTGTTTAAACTGATTGTCGTATAAAGGTAAAGGAGAATCGAACACAGACATCTGTTAATGTACGCAGGTTTCAAAGAGGTGTCATCCGTACTTGAAGATTACTCACGTTTTCCGCTCTGTTGTACTAGGCTGGTTTCAAAGACGTGTCATCCGTACTTGAAGATTATTCACGTTCTTCGCTCTGTCATTCGAGTTCTTGAAGATTACTCACATTCATAGGTAAGTAAATGAACATAACGTTTTAATAAAATGCAATCATGAGTATTATTTTATTTCAGATTATTCTTACAGTAATATAGTCTTTTATTTCAGATAATTTTTCAGTAAACCTATATCAGTAGTAATAGGGATCCTTGATCCCACCATCCTGCATAAATACCCAGGAAATATAGTCGAAAGCCGAGATTTGAACAATTGTATGTTTTCTCTAGGGGGCGGGATCCATCGATGTTTAGGTCTAGTGGATGTAGGTTTTGCGTGGTTTATATGGGTATGGAGGTAGAGGGAATGGTGAAGAAAAAGGCATGAAAGGTAGTCGACAGCCGAGATGGGAAGAATTGAGGGTTTGGCGTGGTGGGAGGTAGTCGGACATGTTGAAAATGGTCGGCCATGTTGGAGTTGTTTTTAAGGAATCCGCCGTGAGGATGGGTATGTAAAAATAGATCCGTACGCCGCAATGGGTAAAGGTATGAGATTAGGCAGTGAACATAGTCAAGGGATTAGGCAGTGAGTGAAGAATGCTGGACACGAGCAAGTAGCTTTGAGTGTGGGCGAGTTGCAGGTGCAGCTCGATGACGTAACCTAGGAAGCATGCAGGTAAGGAGGAAGGGCGTAGTCCCGTATATGCATAGTGAGAACTAAGTGTGAATTAATAAGTTTGTACGAATATTTGGTAGGAGTGAGGGATATGTAAGTGTAGGTATGAAGTGTCGCTACATATTGCCATCGTGCGGTTTGGTAAAAAAGGATGGGTAAAGAGTTATGTGTGTGTAAACGTATAGAAGTGGGGCGGTGGCCATACATGCGCTGACCTAGCCTTGAGCGTGGGCGGAATGAGTTGCACGAGGACTGGCGATTATGTAATGTGCATTGTTCCTAGTTGCAGTAGCGCGATGACGTAAGTTAGCAAGTATGCAGAGCCAGGGCGTAGTCCCGTATATGCATAGTGAGAAGTAAGTGTGAATTAATAAGCTTGTACGAAAGTTTGGTATGAGTGAGGGATATGTATGTGTAGGTAGGGCGAGCCGTGACAATTGCCGCCGTGATGTTTGGTAAAAAAGGACTGGTAAAGAGAGTGCCGTTAGTAAAGCGTATGGAATAGGGCGTTGGTCTTACATGCGCCGACCTAGCCTTGAGCGTAGGCAGGATTAGCTCCACGAGGACTGAGGATGATGTCATGTACATTGTTCCGAGGTGTAGTAGCGCGATGACGTCAGCTAGCAAGCATGCAAGTAAGGAGTCAGGGCGTTGTCCCGTAATTGCATAGTGAGAAATATGTGTGAATTAATAAACCTGTACGTATATTTGGTAGGAGTGAGGGATATGTATGTGTAGGTGGGAAGTGTAGCTACATATTGCCTCCGTGAGGTTTGGTAAAAAGGATCGGAATAGAGCGCCCGTAAATCGAAAATACGAGGGCGGAGGCTTTCCACGTGTCGACGTAGCCTTGAGCGTGGTTCGAAAGAGTAGCAGGTGTTCGTGAAGGACACCGTACCTAGAGCCCGGCGGAGACATCGCCATTGTTCCGATAACGTCAGCCCAGCAAACCAGTTCAGACAAGCCGTAGGAATGTAAGTCCAAAGTATTCTAACTGTCGAAGTCAGCCAGAGCTGTAGTGCGTAGCCCGTGTAGCTAGTGACCGACCGGTGGTATGGTACTAACCAGCGTCGTAGTGCTGAAAAATTTCTAGCTTGAGTAACAAAATGTTGAAAAGTACGTAGCCTGTGTGTAGAAAATGTTCATGGCCCTGGCATGTATTGAAAAGTATCCGGCAGGTACCAGAGTTATGGCGGCTTGTCACCCTGGACACATAGTGCTGACATAACAAACGTGCCAAATGGCGGTAAACCTGAAGCAAGCGGATTCCTACATGAAACCCCGGTGCAAAGCAAGATGTGTGCGCGGGCGTATGATAAACGCTGGTGTATAAAACCGTTAGGTGTGGTGAATGTAGAGTACTTGTTTTCGCACCCCAGCTGTCGCACCAACTGCTGCTACACTCCGTCTGCCGCTAACACATTGCTGCTACACTCCGTCTGCCGCTAACACATTGCTGCTACACTCCGTCTGCTGCTAATACATTGCGACTTCACGCAAGACGATCTGCTACACTTCGCATACAAAGCGACTACATCTCTCCGAGGCTGACTACGTGAACATCACTTCAACACCGGTGTACAGCAAGAACTTGATGGTAAGTAGAAGTAGAAGGAGATGCACCCATGTAACCGAGTGAATTGTTAGAAAATAATTAGGACCTCCGTGTTGTTTTAGGAACATGGCATGGCTAAAATTCGGAGGCTCCACCAGCTTCACGGACAGACACGAAACCATTCAGGACCTGCTGGGGAATGATACATGGTTCAATCAATACGAGCCTAGGGGGAGGATTATATCGCAGAGGCCGTGTTATGGCTATGCCATACAATGGGTCTCTGTTGCACAGTTGTAGGCGAGTATGCCAGGTATAGGGCCGGAAAATTAGCGTCACGCCCGTTATCAATGGCCCTCTACATAGGCCGACCTGAAACGTGGTTCCCCGAATTTAACTTGCTAATGCAAGAGACCGGCACCCCTAAATTTGAATTGGGAGGTGTCGAGTTTGTAAGTGTGCCATCATGGGCCATGCCTGGTAGAAGTGTATCCTATCGAATCAGGCATGACGGTGATGAGATTATTCTAAAGATTTCGTATGTGAATTGTGACATCCCTTGCGGTCCGCGAGCCAACTTAGATTTGACCTATAATTTATGGACCACGTTTGACTTCTATTGT
>Ga0123355_10005420_pt1 | contig 18667 bp, 12 predicted proteins | sample TergutEmb28metaG_3_FD_89872 | JGI IMG/M metagenome (GOLD analysis project Ga0123355, IMG submission 89872) | Embiratermes neotenicus P1 segment gut microbial communities from Petit-Saut dam, French Guiana - Emb289 P1 | ecosystem: Host-associated > Arthropoda: Insects > Digestive system > Gut ... | reverse complement strand
AAAAAAATTAAAAAAAAAAAAAAAAAAAAAAAAAAAAAAAAAAAAAAGGAAAGGGCATGTACAAGGAGGAACAACATTACTTACAATGAAGCAACTTCACAGTTTCATCAGTACATTCTTGTAGAAAGTTCAGAACTTGTGGTGCAACCATAATGTACATGCAGGTTTTTTATGATTAAGGTTTACATAGCAGTGTTTCCCATTTTTCTGGTAGCACAGACCACATACAATGTGTCTTTAATTCTGCAGACCTGGCCAAAATTATCTCACCTCTCAAATCCTTTTGACACAACTCATGGTGGAGCACACAAACTATAAAAGCCTTCATAAAGTCACTGTAAATACTTTTACACTAATTTTCTTCTGAAACATCACTGATATGTATTAGAACTTTTTCCATTGTCCAAGAGTATAAAACATACAAAACAATGTTTCAAAAGCAAACTGATTTTCTCTCCAGGTGAAACACAACTGTATGAATAAACTGACAATTATCAACATATTCTAAAGATTGTGGCTCAATCATCAACTTGTTCTTGAGACTGTGGTTCACCTGAAGAAGAAAGTAGCTCACTACCAAAATGCTGTCTGTATGTTTCATACTCAGTTATGATGAAAAATGTTCTAATACATATCAATGATGTTTCACATGTTACATCATTGTCAAAGAATTATATGGTACTAATTTTCCTACCTGTAATGACAAACTACATTTATGAAAAACCTAAAGGAAAAAACTTCACGTTCTATGATGCAGAATTTACTCAACTTGCAGCCCAGGTGAGAAATGCTGTGTTTAATCTTCATTATCAGCCAGCTTTAAAATGGGGAAACCTAACATGGGTGATTATATGAAGTCAGAAGCTATACAGTGGTGGTTATTGCTGTGGATCTTCCTCCTGCATTGCAAGCCTCAAGTAACTTACAGAACTTAAACATTTCTCCACATATGGTTGGAAATAACTGTGTATGTTGCATGGGAACAGAACTCATCAACAAAATGGTCTACCATACAACAGATCACCTGCACCGGATCAATCCAGCGCACTTCATCACAACTCACTTTTCTAAGATCTACTTAAATTTGTTGTAGTCCTATGTTCCTCATGGTCTCTCAAAGAGGCATCATTCTACAGGGAACTTCAAACCAAAATTTCACATACAGCATTCCTCCATGCATGCTACATGTCCCACCCTTCTGTTTAATCAAACAACACTGGGTTAACAAAACAAAATGCATGGTTATGTAATACTGCAACCTCCCAATAAAATGAATCAATTTGCTGTTAAGCACCTTACACAGTAACTTGCTTTGTCCCCCTAGAAAACCAAGGTTGTGACAGACATTACTAATTCTTTTACACTGTGAATAATGCAGTGTTCTGCTTACAAAAATACTGTGTGGGTATCTGGGAATATACAATGAAAATATGCCAGATACTTAATACTGGTGGTTTGCAGGGGTGTGAGATTAAACATTTTGCAACAGGCATATCTGTTTCAAAAACTACTGAAATTTTAATCAGATCACTGTTAGGAATGCAAGAAAGGAGGTAGGGGTTTTAAGAAAACTCTCCTGAGGTGTCACCATTGTATGAAGCTGGACAAGCAATAAATTGACACTTGCATAAAAATATAACCTCTCTTTGAAAATGTCATGTGCCAAAAAAAAAAACAGTATTTAATTACTGATATTCCAAGTGTGCTGAACCAACAAAAGGACCCTCCCCACATGCATGCGTGTGCGCGTGCACACACACACACACATACAGAGGAGGTCAGATTGCATCTACTTCCTGGCAATGTATATTTTCAGACAAATGCATAAGGAACACAATGAGGAACCCACCAACAGATCAAATGAAATTTCATTTTCACTGAATGTAGCACTAGTGGCAGTGACATATAGTACACTGATTCAACATAATATAATGCATCAAAACCATACACACCTTATCTTAAACTATCCCGGCATAACCTGTCCTAATATACTATAACATTTGCTATTCTACATGACCATTAACTAACCTAACCTAATCTATAAATTATCATGACCAAACCTAACCTAACCTAACCCAACGTGACATACGCTATCCTACTCTGTACTAATGTTGCAGGTAAACAGGTCATTTGTAAGGCCAACATGTGCTATTAAAAGGAGTGAAATGGTGTGTAAGTAATGCGTACAAGGTATTGCTATCAAGTAAGATATTGTGTTAAGTGAAAATAAATACATCAAGTAAAACAACAGAAATATCAGTGTCCTCAGGAATGAAATACAGTGTGAAAAAAAAGTGCAAAAATTCCAGTTACACTTGATGAAGATCAGCCCTCTTCAGGGCCAACACTTGGTGTGTAACAATGTGTGTCCACAATGTCCATGCTGCTACGACAGTTTAAATGTAAAATACCAACATCAAATAAAATTAAAGAATTATAATCATGCAAAAGCCACAGCAGCAAAATGTGAACTTGAACCCCTTGCAGCTGATGACAATGGGCCTATATAAAGTGCCAGAGTTTGGTTTATAAAACCAACTGTGGTAGCCACTAGACTGCCACTTTATACAATGACTTATACTCACCATGAAACAAGAACAGTTAAGCTCTCAGCTTGATCATTGAAAGCTAGCAACTGTCACATCACTTACTGTCACTGTATACGGCATGTTCATACATACATACACACACACACACACAATTGATCCATAAGTTTGTGAAACTGACAGCAGGATGTGGAATAAGTTATAAACATACAAAATACATAAAGTATGTACAGTGTACAGAATTACTAAAGTGTGAACTGCTATACACATTTACATACAGTAATATGGATAATCTTTATGCATAAAAAATTCATCCACAGAATAAAAAGAGTGTGTATTTCAGTATCTTCTTAATGTCACTTTAAATTATGTATTTTCATTCTTAAAACTTGTGAGACTACACAGTTAACTAATGAAAATTCTGATGCCAATATACAATGTACTTTTCTGAAAACATGAGAGGCTGGCATATGGTCTGTGAAGATGGTGTTCAGTGTATTAATACTGCATACGAATGAATTTGTTTCAAAATGTTCTTTATTATCTATGATGTACTTCAAACAATTATGTTAGACAATGATCTGAAGAGCAGGGAACAAATTCTGTTGTATGTGTGAGGGTTCAGCTATGTACACATACATACATACATTTTAAACTTCAGGTAAACATAAAAAATAAAAACCAGTTATTATATAATTCAAAGTGGCGGGGCTTGCGTGGTCAAATGATCCTGAGAGCTATGTGGTCAGTAGCATGACTAGCGGCAGGGACTCACATTCCAGACAGGTCAAAGGTGACAACCCAGTCAAAAGGGGATACCCTGGACCCACATGTTGGAAGTTGAGCGTGGGGCCAGTAACTACACCAAATAAGAAAATATGTTCTGTTAAACAGCTTCTAAAACAAGAGGCTGCGGTCCACCAAGGACCGTAACCTCAGTAAAAAAAGAAAGTACTATAATTACAATACGATTCATCGGACAACGCACACGACGTGTGCCTAACTACACTGATTCAGACAAAACTATATTAAGAGTTGAGGAGTAGAACTGCACTGTCCGATAGTGCTGATTTGATTAATTATTAACCGTCCTGACCAATTAGCATACAAAACCAATTCCTATATGCCAACCATATACACAATTATACAAACGTAAATTATTCCTTTTTGGGTAATTCCCCGGCGTCCCCAAAAAGGAATAATTTACATTTAGAACACGGCGAAAGCTTAAGAACAAGAATTATACAAACCTCTAAAACTGCAGCTGGCTACGCTATACACATATTTTCATTCTGACATAACATCGGCAAACATATCATGCAAAAAGTAACGCTTTAATCGCATACGCAGGAAACCAAATACCAAATTCATGACGTACACACAACTTTACAACGAGATTCTGCTCGTACATTCCTTTGAATAGCATTGAAACTGTGATCACGGATTATACTTCCTTCTTATCCGTGTGCCCTCCTCGCGTACACTTTGACGTACCTGATATCTCGCAACATACTTTGGCTGAATACGAGACCAGAGGGTACAGATCATAGTTCTGACATCTATCGTCAAAATCTAACACCACATCGTCTGGGTGTTGGTGGTTGGGTTGCATAATGTTAAGGATTAAATGAAACTAATAACTGTTAGGAAAAGCCTAGAATTCTCATGGAATTTTACTTTTTAACATTCATCATTGTAGTAACTGTTATGAACAAACAGAACTCAAATTATCGTAATATCAACAAATGAACGATGTAGTATCCTGCTTTGTAGAAGGGAATAGAGTCTCATCGTCCTTATAAATTTAGATGATATCCCAAGGAACCAGTAGATCGAATGACTTCACAACCGTATTCTTTCGGAGTAACTGTGTCGGGAACTGGAAAGTTATTAGAGAAAAGAAAGAAGTCAAGAGGTGCAGTAACAAGAAATTAACTTTTTAGGATTTCGTGTGAATGCCGATAAAATTATTATTAATCGAATTTCGTATGTTCTTGCTGCGTATTTCTCAAAAAAGAGCGCGGGCCGCATTGCTAAAGGTACAAGGGCCGCATTTTTCTCCTCGCTGATGTAAAGTAAACGTTACTATTGTCCGTCTTTAGCCGAAATCGGAAATGTCGACAAACTACAGTATGAACCCAAATATGGAATTTCATGAAAATCCGTCTGTTGGGGGTCGCGCTCTTCCATGCTGACAGACGGGTGATAGGACGGACGAACATGACAAGGCTAGTATGCCAAAAATAAGAGGGCAAAGGGATGGAACCGCTCCCATTAGTTCTAAGATAAGGTATCCAACACTCTAGATAGGACTTGGAGAACACTGAAAGAAAGAACAGAAAATAACGCGGAATTCGCGATAATTTTGCACATAATTTAAAGTGTAGTAAACAAAGAGTAAAATCGAAAAAAAATCTTTTAAAATTTTACTAGTGTGATAAGGAGGCTTGACTAAAGGCAGACAATTCAGCGCAACATGCATTAAGATACAATGTGTATATGAAATTAAGAACAAGATCCAATATGTATTGGGGGCCTAGATGTCAAACACCTTAAGAGATAAACACAGAGATCAAATCTTAAAGTAACGCTGTCACTGTGCGAGCCATGAGGAAATTTGGAGAAGTATAACTCCACCCATTGTTAATCTCGGCACACGATGGAGACGAGTGGTAAGCCTCACGCTCTGGCTGCTCTACCACAGAAGAAGCACCTCTGGTGCCCATTAAATCGGAGGCCGTTCGAGCGTCAGAACCAGCCTGGACGCTTTGAAGAAAACAACATTCTCTTGCCCCCCGCAGAGAATCGAACCACGATACCTCTGTCATTCAGCGCGTGGCCTAATCCATATGCCCATTACGTTATTACAAACTTCAAGATAAAATAAAAAAAGTAGCAACTGCGTAACAGTTATAAACATTCTTAAAAAGACAAACTTTAATCGCAGTGTTTTTGTCGAATGTTTTAGTACATAAATGTTAATCCATAACTTTCACACCGCATCTAGCAATTTAATTATGACAGATATTTCCATAATTAAATATCAGCCTTGAAATATAGTCTAACTCTTTTCAAGAAATACAATAATGACAGAAAAGCCATATAATTCTCGTCACACTTCATACTGCAAAATCGTGTGAAAGTGAAGACCGACACGTGGACGCCAAAGTGAGGATTATTTGCTACGAATCAAAAATATAGTGGTAGTACAATATACATCGCTTCGGAGTTCGTGTGGACTCTTTTATGAATGAAATATAGTCTTGAAAAATGAATATGCGCTAAAAAACACTCTGTTACTAAACATTTCTTTTTCGTTTCTTCCAAAGAGGATGATTTTTCTTCAGTAATACGTACAATATTATTATTATTATTATTATTATTATCATCATCATCATCATCATCATCGTCAACAGGAAAATACTTGAAGGGAAATTCTACAGGCATTTTTATAAAAGGGTTTATGCACTCGACGTGGAAATTGCTTGGTGCTTGTTCAGTTTCCACCTTCTCTGAGGTGAAAGTATCAGCGATAATAGGCCTATGTAGCGTGTGATTTGGCCGCGCGGTCTAAGGCGTGGGTCTGCGGCCGATCGGAAGCTGAGAATGTGAGTTCGAATCCTTCCGGGAGGATCAATATCCGTCTCTTGTGACTGTTATGTGTTGCCTGGTAGAGATCTAAGCGACGAGCGGATCACTCGTCCAGATGAGTCCTACCGTCTGTAGTGGCTCGCTGTGTGTGATCTAGCAACCTCAAGAATGAAGAGGCCATGGCCCGCATTGGACAGCAGCGCCACAGAAAAACAAAATATGGTGTAAAAGCGTGAAGCTGTCTTTAAATAATATCGACAACGGCCTCAGACTGTGATTAACGTCAATTTATTTCAACATGGAACTGCGCGCCAGCCTATTAGGGCACTTTCACAAGTAGGCTTACTTTTAGGACTACACCCTTGTCAGCATCATTAAGTATGTATTACAGCTTGCTGATCATATTTTGAAGTTTCCAAAGCCGTTGTATATTTGGATCCTTGCTTTCCATAGCACACAGGTACTGCATATCTGTAACGATACGAAAAACATACCATTATAACCGATTAAACTTACCAGGCGTGTTTTAACATTCAGTTTATTTGCCAATAAGTCATCATCATCATCATCATCATCATCTGCACAAATATTATCCATTTACACGCCAATCATTCCAAGGCCTACATGTCAAATTAAACATTCATTCGCCATCCCAAAGCCTTACGACGAACGTCATTATTAAGATGACGACGATGATGATGATAATAATAATAATGTCCGTGAAGTTCTCTCAACATATAACAAAAGGGGTACGGACTTATGTGATTAAAGAGTTACCTCAATAAACAAATCGATTAACTAGTACAGTGATTACAATAATACGTACCAATCAACTGTTAAAAAAAACTCACAGAACATAAAATTTTAAATGGATAGAGCAATTATAGTTCACGTTCGTGTAAATCAAACACAAAAACAACACTGGATTCTGACTTTTTAAAATGACGCTGGCTTCGACGACGAGCATGTGACATGTTACGAGGAAGACGATGACTACACAATTACAGCAGCGAATGTGTCTACGACGGGTGATAATTAGAATAAGAATTAAAATTTAAAGCACGACATCACACATGAACTTACCCCAGAAACCTAAACTAATAAACTCTAAGAAACTTTTCCTACATCTCTGTCAACCAGCGCACTATTAATAAAGAAATCTCACTGAAAAGTTTTCATTATAAGGAAATGAGCAGATTCATGCAAGCGCATGACACCCTAGGAATAAAACAATGCGAACATATGGCCAACGACGACTCTACAGACGCAGCCAAGTCCGTATCTACAACCAATCTGTTAAATGGTTTCAGAATAGAATGAGAAGTTGAAATGACTATGATTACAATTTGACACCGACTTTTAAACCGGATGCGGCATCAGAGTTTATTCCGACGCTAGCCACACGAACCCATGTACTTGAGCGTCATGTTGTATTTAAAGTATCAATGTCAGATTTTTCCGTCCTGCTACAGCTTTATTTGTTTGCATTCATATTAGGATACGCAATTAACTTCGCTGCATGTATCAGTAATTACTGCTGTCATCAGGCGTAGCCAGGAACAGGTAGCGAAGATAAGTGCGCGTTCTAATATGAATATACACAAATAAAATTGTATGACGACAGAAAAACCATGACGCCGAACCATACGTTGTGTCATGAGGGCAATGACGTCAATGCAAGAGTTGGGGCTCATTAGTCTAGGACATGGCTGGACATAATGTCTTTGAACCTTCTACAATTATTATTAATTATTGCATTATTACGTTTAATGCATATTATAATAATTATATTACATTCCTAACAAAGTCCTCGTCGAGGAATGCGGTAAGAAGAACATATGGCAGTAACTGGAGCTGCTACTACTTGCTTTTAGAAAAAAAAAATTAAAAACGTTTCGGCCGATGTCACGTATTCGCCCAGTCGCCGCCAGGCCGGCAACCCAATGGTAAACATCCAGTCAGCACTTCGCACCGCTCCCGATTTGTGTAAAAACGTTTCACTCGCAGTATTAGTTGGTAGCAACGGTAGTTAATATACAATTCTACGCAGTTATATACGTATATATATATATATATATATATATATATATAATATGTTTTTCTCAATATAGAGACGCTGGTCGGGGCAAAAGAAATAAAGAAAAACTGGGACAGCAGTGAATGCCGTGTATCGTTTGGGGCACGCGTGCCATAGGTTCGTCAGCCATGTAGAAACTAAAAAAAAAAAGTCCAATTTTAAAAGACAATCTCTCACATATCCTCAAGTACCGTAACCCAAGCTAACCCAAGAACATGACGTAATGCAGCAACCCAGACACATTCTTGGTGGGCTACTCTGCCGACGGAAGCAGCAATCTCCTCCGAAACGTCGGTACATATATAACATACCCATCAACATGGAATAGTATACAAGGAGACTTAAATCTACATTGACATCTTGAAGTTACACTTAAAACTAGAAAGTCTTTTGGGAAGGACCCTACACATGTTGTTTCGCGCAGTTAAACTTCGATAATGCCAGTGTGTAAGTTTTTGTGAAAAGATAACGAAACTGTGATTCAGTTCATACATTGGGCATTCAAGACAGTAATATTCGTTTGGATGGATACAAACAGAAAGTAGCAACACGCAAATAAATAAAGAACACGCCAGGTTTGAAGTTCTAAATGCCGTGACTAAGTAGGTTACCGTCCCCTAAAACGTGATGCCGTGTAGTCTGGTAGGAATCTGCCTACGTTTCGGAGGGACGTATGTCTTCCTCGTCGGTAAATTTTGTACCATACTACACGGCATCACCCCCCAGAAGACGGGGATCTTCTAAAGCAAATCAGTAGTTGAAGTAGAAGAGTTAGTAATATTTTGAATAAATTAATTTTGCTCATCCAATTTCGAGATGGTAATAGGGAAATATAAGACTAATTAAGTACCATGCCTATGCAGAATCTTAACATAACGCATCTAGAATTGTTGGGAGTACACATTTATACTTTTTGTTTTATAACAAGACCGGGCCTCTCAGAGGATATCGCTTCGTCTCTTTAGCCAGCTCCATTAAAAAAAAAAAAGCGCGCGCGCGCGCGCGCACACACACACACACACACTTGCTTACCGCCAGTACGCAGGTAGTCGTTCAGAGGTTCGGCCAACACACTCGCCGGCACAGCCATGTTGATTCGCGGGAACAGTGCCCCCGTGCAAGTGTCCATAATGTTGCAGGATATAAGTCCCACCAGGTCGCCGGTGCTCCTGAACAAGGCGCCCCCGCTTGCACCTGACTGGACGCAGCAAGTTGTCTGTAGCATGGCCACTGGATCCGACACGCGGGTCACAATGCCACGTGTCACTGTCGGCCGGACGTTGTCATCTTCCGAGAAAAGTGAGAACCCCGCAGCGATCACAGGCTCCCCTAGAGGTTTCATCAGAAGATACGAAAATAGTCTTGATTACAATTATGTCGACAACGCGTGCAACCATTACGAAGGGGTTACCAAGGCGCAACAGCCAGGATTGAGGGGGGAAGGGCGGTTTCAAAAAGTGCTTACGAAACATTACACCTTTTTATAGTCCCTTCTCACAAACACTAATACATGTTTTAATTCCTTAGCCTAATTATTCATACTACTACTACTACTACTACTGCTACTACTACTACTCATAATAGACGTTATCGTCGCTTCTCTAATGTGCGCATATAATTCGTGTTATTACTTCCAGACAGGCTTTTCACTGAACGAGGTGGTTCAAGTGGTAAGGCTTGTGACTTACATCTGGGAGATGCTTGGTTCGAATCTTGGGCGTAACACCATATACCCCGACAGTTTTTGTGATTTTCCTCTGTCTCTCGGGCCAAATCTATGGGCAGTACCCTAATCTAGGCCACAGCCGTTTCGCTCTACACCTTTCACAGTTCATTGTTTGTTAATCATCATTCCATTCGACGCTATACAGCAGGAGACGCTGACAGCGTCGTTAATTAAATCATAAATGAATAAATAAAACTAACTTTGCATCCATACATACAAGTATATTCGTTAATGAGTTCACCTGCAGTGAACTACTAATGTATTATTTTATTTACGAAATAGGTTTCTTATTTTGTATGCATTCAGCAGAACAAATATGGAGGAAAATTAAAGCTTGCAAGCGGTATTTCTCAATATTTTCTAACAAGATTATATGTCTGGAGAACAGCATTTTGTATTTTATTTATGGGGTTCTGTCGTAAACCAAGATAGGCTGGGATGATCCTACGACTAAAGGTAATTACGCACATTATTATTAGCATTCAGCTACATAGATAAAATAGCACTGAATGTGTGACAAGAAATGCCGGAATAGTTAGCAGGTAAAGACTTGGATGCGGCGGTCGTGACCAACTTGAAGGAAAAGTCCAGACGGTCGCCGGCAGCGACTAAGAAAAAAAACCACAAAAATTCTCATTTAAGGTGCCTGGTAGGTAAGCTGAGGGAGGCTCATCCCAAAACAAATCTAGCATATTACTACACCAAGACAATTCGATTCACCGAGTATCTCTCTCTAAATATGGACCTGCTGAGGAAGACAAACAAAGGCTGCATTTCCAATTTTTTAGAAGTGTTCGGTCAAACGTAACATTTGCACGCTTGTCAGACACAACAGGTAAAAGCCGGGAATAAATGCGGTAGGGGTGCTGATTTTACTGCTTGCGATAGCCGAATATCATTTAAATGGACTGTATTCACAAGCCTATTAGGCTTATCATTTTGTAATACAATTTACAGCTCGTCATGCAATCTTTTCTCCGAGACAAAATTGAGCGAGATAAATAAAAAATAAATATTGGTCTTCATGTACAGTACCTGTTATTCTTGTCAGATTTTGAGACTTGATCTTTCTCGACAGACTTTAGAAAAATGCTCAATTTATGAAATTTCATAAAAATCCGTCCAGTGGGAGCACTTGTTCTATGCGGACGGACCGACGGACAGGCAGACGTGACAAAACTAGCAGCCTCTTTTTGCAATTTTGCGAACGCGCCTAAAAAACCAATAGTGGGTCGTAACACGCTATTATTATTATTACTATTATTATTATTATATCAGAACATCGCCGTGGCCCAAAATGAATATGTCCGACTACATTCCGGCCCCTGGAACGCATTTTTTTCGTCAATGGTATAGGGAGTTCTAACACAGATAGCTGCTGTCCACAGAAAAGAGGAATTCTGGTAGCTTCAAGTTCTGAACAGGTGGATTTGAAAAAAGGAATTCTAGCAGGAAGGTGAAACGTAATGTGGACGCCATTGTGGTTTGACCAGGATACTCTATGTATGGTAAAAGACCATGATTATCAAGATCACAGCCACAATTCACTCAATTAGATAATTTTCTGTTTTTACTCAGTTTCTTGTATAGTTCTGTCACTAACACCTTACAGAAGGGAAGGATATTAAGTTAATACAACAGCAAAGAAAAGAGCCGAATTAAAGAATAAATTAAATTGCAACATAATTTCAATCAATATTATCGATATATTATTACTATTACATCTACTAAGCCAGGTATATATAATCTTTACCTCGGAATGCAGGGCAGGAGTAGCCTGCAAGTTGCGAGAATATCTAACTCAAGTAGCTCAGCGAAAGAAGCTTTGAAAACGAACTGTAAACTAGTAACATGACCGTACAAATTTCCACTTCAGTTATTTTAGCAGTATTTTAGTAACTTAAAACACAGCGAATTTATCAGTCAATCAAGCATTCCAGCTCTAATTTGCAAGTTCCACAAGTCAGGCATCTGTTGAGCTTATGCTGCGACCTTCACTTGCTCTTGAGTGTGTGATCTTGAGAATGTTTTCTGCTTACATTCTAGAAGTTAACTACCTGTTCTCTCGGCACACTTACTAAATATAGCCGACAGTCTTTAATTGGTAATGCTCACAGCCTCCTTGACAGACATATTTATTCTCGTGCCTCGCTAATTCAACTGGTTTCCAAACTCATCATATCCTTTGAGTCATACTCTTCACGCTTAATCCTATTTGTAAAATACACTGAATTGGAGGGAGCTTATCGATTGAATTACGATAGTCAGATGCCAGTACTGCTTAGCAGGAGATAGTGAAATTTATTTTCACTTTGTTTTCTCAAAGTAAAAAAAAAAAAAAAAATTCAATCCGCAGAGCTCATCTTTTAAATTATTCATTGCAGTTTGGAACAGGGCGGCCTATAAAAAGTCACAGGGTGAATTTTATGCCGGCCCAAATGCATATTTCTGTGTACCGTTTCTAACGTGCGAATGTTGCAGTTATTTACTGTGAATAAGCGAAGTTCGAATTTTTAGAGTACGCAATATTTTTCATTTTCCGAGACAGTTTCCTAAAGGACGTCCTTATACACCAGTTCAATAAAATCGTATCGATAGTTATAATCTGAAACCGACAGTCTGCTCGTCCTCAATCCTCTAACACCTGCAGAATCGTTCTGACTACATATGAATCAATGCGGAGCCCCGTAAAGTAAAAATGTACACTCTGGACGCAAAAATGACATAAATCTGTTCAAAAAACAAACTGTCGTTTTAAAAAATAAAATGTTTATATTCATTACTTAAACTGAAAACCCACTATATATGAATAAGGAAGAAAATAAAAATTCAATAACACAATCCAAATTATAGTTACTCATTTCATTCTGAAGGAAACGTGCTTGCGGAACCTCTGCAAGTTTAGCATTGCAACGTAAAAGTAGGGTCTACGGTATACAACTGTACGAATTCGCATCTCCATGAAGGTAATAAGACAAATATTTGAGTAAACTCTATCCGAATCCAAACCCTTCATCTCAGCAATACATAATGCGATCCGCTGTAGTGTACATGTAAGGCCATTCGACAGCTGTATGATACGAGAGCACAGACACTAATATATCAGATATAACTTCAGACTCCCCTCAGAAACGTCACATTTAAATGTTTGCAGTTGTAACCTGTCTGTCAAGGCTGTTACAAACCTATTCATGATATGAGAACATACTTACTCTTATGTGGCAAACTGCTTCAGTAATGGAATATGTGGAATAAATTACACACAGTAAATACTTAGGAATTTCTTGAATCTATAAGGCAAGGGTCACAAATAGTTCTGAAATGCAGTAGCAACTATATCGTTGCCGAAATATTCACGAATTAAATTGACACTTAATATAATAAACCTATGCAAATCGCTCTTTCATGTAAATAACTCTACTGCTAGTTGTATTCGTGCCATCTGAATAAGGAATTGTTTCGTCTCTCCCTGCGTGTTACAGCAAATATTCTCTTAAATTATTTCCTGTTGACTTCAAGGAGATGTTCTCAAATATGCGAGTTCCAGCTCCATTCGCGACATGGGCTTTTGCCCGTGATTTTCTGGGTTTGTCATAACTCATCCTCAGTCGCCTGCATAAATAGAATTTCGACAAGATTACCAGTGTATACAGTACACGATTAACAGGCCGCAGGAGGAATGATAAATGACGCGCTAATATTCATGCTCTTCACACCATTTGTAATAGAGGAAATAGAAAAAAAGCAGGAGGGGAAAACTGTACTCCCAGAATAGTTCGGGAATATGAACAATGCAGACAAACTACGAGGAAAGAAAAACGCGTGTTCAAAGAATAATACGGGAAGGTGCGGAAAATAGCTAAACGAGGCACAAAAGGAAAGCGTGTACTCATAGCATAGCGTCGGAACGGTCAGAAATATAGAAATATTGCCAGAAAATGTAATAGTACAAGGTACTACAAGATAAAAAATACAGAATTAACGGAGTAGTAAAGTAACCTGCGTGCTCACACAATAATGCAGGAAGGTGAATCATATAGAATTACAGAGCATAACAGGACATGTCTGCTTTCAAGTCGCACCGTAATGTACCACTACTACACCGACAGCACAGAGCAGGTAATTAAAACGCAGTAAAAATTCAACCAAGACTCCCTTTTGTTTTTTATTAATATCTATCGTCTGACGAAAAAAATAGAGCATTTTTTTCCGCATAGAACGAAGTACGAAAGTTCTGATGAAACTGCATCAAGCAACAAATAAGTAAATACTGAAATTGTAGACGGTCCTGGAATTGACGGTGTGGTGGATTTTTATATCATACAAATAACCTAAAAATCCACTTATGCTACTGCTTGTCCACCGTACGTATTTATTGGGACAACTCTATGGAAATATATATGCTCTTATGAAAAGCATTTACATGGATATGAAACAGCTACACTGTTTATATCGTCATTTCGAACGAGTATATCCGTAAAATACGAAGGACAGAACAAGTAACGACAATTGCAGCAAGCAAAAAATGCTTGCAATGTTCCATGTGACATGATGAAACTGAAACTTAGTAATTTGTTTGTACAGAGTAAACTTCTTTTCGGTATGACATTTTATCACTGAGTAATTTTAAGAACAAGCATGTGACTGTAAACTAAACGTCAGATGCGAACGTGACATTTAAAAGTACAAGCAAAAATCATTAACAACGCCAAATATTTAGCCTCAATAACATACACAACATGACTTCTGATCTGTATGTCCGGTTCACCCCACAGAAGATACATAACACCATCCAAAAGGAAAAATAATGAGTCCACCAGTGTCAAACGTGAAGCATAACGTTATCTAGCTACATGTGATTAATTACCCACATATGGATTGGTACACTGGAAGGAAGGAAGAGAGAGGTTACTGTCAACTAATTATTGGACCACGGAAAGAAGCTTTATCAAATACATAAGCTGTGCAGTGTGGTATGGTGAGGTGACTCGCGACTTTATTGAAAAAACGAGAAAGGAAATTTTTGTCTCCTAGTTTTAAATATACTGGCATTTTTATGAAGGAAATTAGAAAACATGAAAATATAATTGAAGATTTGAACCCGGGACATACAGACAGCAGAAGGAAATGTAAGAACCGTAATGTTTATTGCCAAGTATTTTTAACAGATCTCAAAAAATGCGTCATAGTAGAGGTGGTATGTTCTGTACCTTTACTTGTATGTTGTTTGTATGGTCAAATGGGGATTCCGATCGGATAAAATGTCGGACATCAACTGTAATAAGAATGATAACACTTCACTGTTAAACATAACAGCACACTTTCATTGTGCTAAGGAATTTGTATAAATATTCATTCAAAAGGTGAAATATTAGCATGTAGCCCGTTATTTAGCGATCTGGAATTATGATTTATGAAGAAAAGACAAATGTCCTCAGAGAAATGCATTAAAGTACCCGAGGTTGGAGATGACAGCAGTTATTATACGCAAAGAAACGTAGGTGTATAGTAACAAACACCTACACAGCCTTGAAGGTAATGAGTCACACATCCTTCGGCAAAGTTGATTTCGACACCATCGTCTGATGCAGTCAAACCCCAATATAGCGTCACTGTTCGTACACCGCAGTTTGTGGCGACATTTCGAGGGAGGAGGTAAATCGAAATACTGTATAACAGGAAATTTCAGGTCACAGACATTCATGGGTGCTAAGTGAGGGTGGCGCTCTATCGGGGGTTGGCTGTATTTCCATGTAGCAGATCAACTGTATGACTTGCGTGGGAAGTCGTAAATACCAGAGTTTATGAATCTGTGGTTCTTAAGCACCAGCGATGAATCACGTACAGGGTGCATTCAGCGCATGGGAATGTTAGTATTTCCTTCCCAACTGTGGTGGAGCGGTGCTGGCACTTCTGCATATTTTACCAATTACTCCAAGGCATATATAGGGCGGCCTGAACAGTCGCATGTACCTACAATGAACGGCCTGTCAAACTTCGCAGGTATGAAAATATCCAGAGGGCATTTAGAACAACTCCTTTGCGGTTTTGCGGCTTCGGTCCTCTTAAATTTTGTCTCAGCTGGTGAAGCTTGGCGGTCAAGACACGGACGTGAGTTCTCGAACACACAAAATTCCAACAATAATCAGTATAATACTAATGTGCATAACTGTAAACATAGGATATCACTTATTTATTAAGACTTCTTCCGCTGTCACAATTCACACCTAAAGAAGGAAACAGTTTCCAAAATGTTGTGTGGTGTTGTATGTTGTGACAATGAAAAAAAAATCCTAACGAACATGACAGAACTGACGTTAAAGCAGTGTCAAAAATAAATATGATACAAAAGTACTATCTTTCTGGGAAAACGGTTTTTTTATTGTGGGACTATGGCTTTCTTTTTGACAAGATGGGCTTGAGGATTCAACTACTACGCCCAGACAAAGCAATCCGTCTGCGATCAGTTTCAAGGAAAAGGGATTCTGAGGTTCGTAACACGAAGATTCGGACGCCTTAAAGATGATGGTTATGTAAACCGGCTACATGGATTACAGGGATAGAGGCTTTCAAATAGGTTTGCATCATGCCATCATCACATATGGCGGTAGTAAACAGATCATGCCTAAATTTTCAAGTTTCATCATTGCAAAAATGACCTGAACGCAGAAAACGTTCATGGCGGGCAGGGTATTACCTTTAACAGCCGGGATACTGGAGAAATTTACTGAGCGGAACGTTGCCCCAGGTCCCGCTCTCAAAACGGCAGCGTCATAGGCGAAGCCATCTCTACTCCGGAACAAAACACTTGCGAAGTACTGTTTACTGTTCCAGTAGATTTTCACTCCATAATTTTGTGCCTGCGAAGGGAAAATTAAAAGGCAATGCGGAATAACAGACTCAACTTTTTAAAAACAACTGCCTCTATGCGGCAGACGGATACATTTCTCTGCAATTGCAGAGCTGCAAGCATCATCTGTTTATTTCTCTGTGTCATCTCTATTCTCCTTTTTGTAAACTCTTTTGCTGAAGATAGGTGATCGTTACGTCACCTGTTCTAAACACGTGATGCCCTCATGTAATCATGCATTATTGTTACCACATTCGCACTTCAGAGTATATTTGAACTGCATATTAAACAGTAATGGTCCCGTTTTTAGGCGGGTTCGCCTAAGTTGCGAAAAGCGCCTTTTAGCTTCGGCATGTATGTCCATCCGTCTGTCTCACCACATGTATTAACTCGGTCCCCAATTGATGGATTTGCATCAACTTTTATAATGGAGACTTTTATTGCTGGCCGAAGTTTGTTAAAACCGGAAGAAATATCGGGCATTTTTACAGGAAGACCGAAGTAACTTCATATTGTTGGGACATAAAATCGCCAAAAATTCTATCTTTTCGAGAGTGTATTTTGTTTGACTAAATGTTCATTGAAATAAAGTTCGCCACTTCTGATTTAATCCTATGAAGACTCAACTGCAGCCACATTATATACAGTATAATCAGTTCGTACCTCAAAGTAACAGACTGTGCAACCAGCAGAAAGACCAACCGGTGAATTCTTTATAGCTCTACTGTTCTCTGTGAGGTACGAGCTAAGTCTTTACTTATATCGTATAATAAGTTCAGCATTCAAAGTGTTAAATCACAAGAGACGTGAGTGAATATTTTGAAGATATGGTAGATAGAGGGTACTTTGGCTGGCTAAAATTTTCAAGCTGCAGAATGAAGGTACGTGCTGTCAAATTATATTACCATACTGACTGCTTTATAGCACCCCCTTTTTTGTCGACAGGGAAATATGCAGCTCAAAAATGGAAGGGTCACGCAATGTTGCGTTTCCATGGTAACAACTGTTACGCGAACACACCACAATGTTACGTTACAGGAAGATTGCCTAGCTTGTTAGTACTTTCACAAGGGAGTTGACAAATATACCAGACTTGCGGGAATACTATTTTTTCACGGATCGGGAGCCCTGAGCTATTCTAAAACAGATTTATTCCGAAACTACTTTTATTTCATTCAGACATAGCGGACTCGTGTTCGGTGAATGGGACCATCGGGTCGTATGTAATGACGTGCAAATGTATCAAACTGAATACCACATTTCTTCGTCCTTCTGCTGGCTTTGTCCTTCACGCTTCGCAGATGCAGCAATACTTTCAGTGCATGAAAATCTGAATACCATGACACATGAACGACGGTCAAAATGATGTGCACACATTAGCTAGCCGCCTAAATCTATTATCATAAAGTAGAGAGACATAGAGAGATCAGGAGCCAGCCGAAATTAATAATGCAACGTTGAACCCATCATGTCGAGACACAGATTAGCTTTCACATCAATTTCATATTATTACTTTTATCTGATAATGGCAGCAGAACTACCTCTCGAAACGTTGAGTACAGGGGCGAGCGTTGCGGCCGCCTCGGGCAGTAGATTCCAAGAGGTAGAAAAATGGGAGGCATAATTAATATTTCAGATGAAAAAAAATTATTTTCAGCCCTCAACAAATCTTAAATTATTGACGAATAAAGGGAAATTTAATAAATGTGATATTTTAATGTTCGTAACTTCTGCCAGCGGCGGCCTGTGTGATTGCTCGCCCCGCGCTCCTGCGCCTAGCTACGCCACTGGACGCATCAGAAGATAGATAATGCGCAGTGTTGTATTCTTATGTCACAAAGATTTAGAGAACCATTACATTTTTTTTTTTTTTTTTT
>Ga0123355_10005419_pt1 | contig 18667 bp, 16 predicted proteins | sample TergutEmb28metaG_3_FD_89872 | JGI IMG/M metagenome (GOLD analysis project Ga0123355, IMG submission 89872) | Embiratermes neotenicus P1 segment gut microbial communities from Petit-Saut dam, French Guiana - Emb289 P1 | ecosystem: Host-associated > Arthropoda: Insects > Digestive system > Gut ... | reverse complement strand
GCCATCCAGCGGAAAGGTGATGGTTCCAGGTGGGGCGATTAGCGCTGGTGTGAAGGCGAAGCCGAAAGAGGTGAAGAGAATTCGGCAAAATGTTGGGCTTGTTTTCCAGTTTCCGGAGTATCAGTTGTTTGAGACAACTGTGCTTAAGGATATGATGTTTGGACCGAAGAATTATGGAAAATCCAGTGGTGAAGCAGAAGGTGCGGCGAGAAAAGCAGCTGAGATTGTTGGGCTGGATGAAGCTATTCTTGAGAAATCGCCCTTTGAGCTTTCTGGTGGTCAGATGAGAAGGGTGGCGATTGCGGGAATCCTGGCGATGGATCCTGAGGTGGTTGTTCTTGATGAGCCAACGGCTGGGCTTGATCCGAGGGGTCGGAAAGAGATTTTAGAAATTTTTGCCAGCTTTCAGAAGCAAGGGAAAACGATTATTGTTGCTACGCATGATATGGATTTAGTTGCGGAGTATGCAGATTATGTAATGGTGATGTGTGAGGGGAGGAAGTTGCTTGAAGGGATGCCGAGTGAGGTGTTTGCGCAGGTCGATACTATTAAAAAAGCGGGAGTATATTTGCCAACGGCGGCGGATGTTTATGCACAAGTGTTTGGGTGTGGTGGGGATTTGCCATTGACGTTGGATGAATTTGTTGCAAAAGTAAAGGGAGGTAAGCAGGATGAAACAGAAGAACTTATTATGAAAGATGGGAAATTTACTGATCGTTTCATTTTCTAATCAATACTTTTGACAATATGCAAAAAATATAAGAGGTATAACAATGAACATGCAAAGTAATAGCAATTTTTTACCCGTGAGGGAAGCGGATATGAAAGCACGCGGGATTGACCAGTTGGATTTTATTTTCGTAAGTGGAGATGCATATGTGGATCATCCTTCTTTTGCTGCTGCAGTTATTGGACGTGTGTTAGAGGATGCTGGCTTTACGGTTGGGATTATTGCACAACCTAATTATAGAGATGTGGAAGCTTTTAAAATTTTAGGTGAACCACGATTGGGTTTTTTAGTCAATTCTGGTAATATTGATTCGATGGTTGCCCACTATACTTCGGCAAAAAAGCCTCGTCGAGAAGATTCCTATTCGCCTGGTGGAAAGGCAGGGTTGCGACCTGACCGCGCTGTCTTGGTCTATTGTTCGATGGTTAAAACGGCTTATCGGGATGTCCCAGTCATTATCGGGGGACTAGAGGCTTCTTTACGACGCTACGCCCACTATGACTACTGGCAAAACAAAGTAAGAAGATCGATTTTGCTCGACTCGAAAGCTGACTTACTAGTCTATGGGATGGGCGAGGCGCAAATTTTAGAGATCGCTAAGTATTTGGATTATGGTAGTAATATTAAAAATATTACTGGTGTTAGAGGAACTTGTTACTTGACGAATTCGATTGATAATTTAAAATCCTACACCTGCATACCAGCATTCAAGGAAGTTGCAGCAGATAAGCATGCTTATAATGAAGCTTTTAAAATCCAGCACCTTGAAATGGATGCGATTCGTGGAAAAACTGTTGTACAGAAGCATGCCAGTCGATATTTAGTTCAAAACCCGCCAGCACACCCCCTGTCCCAAAAGGAAATGGATGCTATTTATGATCTGCCATATACGAGAACCTACCACCCTATGTACGAAGAAGCCGGTGGTGTTCCAGCCATTAAAGAAGTAAAGTTCTCGTTAATTTCCGGGAGAGGCTGCTTTGGATCATGTAATTTTTGTGCCTTAACATTCCATCAAGGTCGGGCGATCCAAAATCGTAGCCATAACTCTATTCTGAAAGAAGCAGAAGCTTTGACTGAATTGCCTGATTTTAAAGGTTATATTAATGACGTAGGTGGTCCGACGGCGAATTTTAGAAATCGAGCTTGCATGAAGCAGATTAAGCATGGAACTTGTAAAGGGAAAGCATGCTTATTTCCGAAGCCTTGTAAGCAACTCGAAATTGATCATACTGATTATTTGTCTTTGCTTAGGAAACTTCGCAGTATGAAGGGTGTGAAAAAAGTATTTGTGCGATCGGGGTTGCGTTATGATTATTTGATTTATGATAAAGATCCGACTTTTTTTGAGGAACTTGCGAAATATCATATATCAGGACAGCTTAAAGTAGCGCCAGAGCATATTTCGCCACGAGTTTTGAAGTATATGGGGAAACCTGGACGGGATATTTATGATGCTTTTGTTAAGAAGTTTGAGCAGATTAATCGGAGGTTGGGCATGAAGCAATATGTTGTGCCGTATTTAATGTCGTCGCATCCAGGAAGTGATCTGAAGGCTGCCATTCAGTTGGCACAGTATATTAAGAAGTGGGGTTATACGCCAAAGCAGGTGCAAGATTTTTATCCAACACCAGGAAGCTTGTCGACTGCGGTTTATTATACGGGTATGGATCCATTGACAGGCGAGTTAGTTTATGTGCCGAAGTCTTCGAGAGAAAAGCAGATGCAACGAGCATTGTTGCAGTTTGCTGACTCTAAAAACTATGAGATTGTGAAGCAGGCTTTGCTGCAAGCTGGTCGTGATGATTTAATTGGGGATGGATCAGGGTGTTTGATTTCGCATCGACCGCGTAGTGTGAAACCAGTAGGGGAGAAGTCGAGTAGGGAACATATTGATCGCCGCCCCGGTAAGAAGAGGGCGAAGCGAAAACTAGGTAATTCACATGCACATACGAAGCGAAATGTAAGGGACAGATAAGGTATTAACTTGAATGATCTTGGAAGAGAGGGTTGGAAGTTATGTACAACCATTCATGAGAATCTGATGCATGATTTGATTTTAGTTTTCGAACGTGAAGTAAGCAATTGAACGATTAGGAATTTCCTAATTGTTGAAAAGGAAGACTCTAGGTAAGTGGGTTGGGTAAAAAAATCAACTATCCGAAATTTCCGGACAGTTCAAGAAGAAGGTTGATTTAATGAAAAGAATATTAGGCAACATCCGTAAAGCAGACACCGATTTTGGCATGATTAAAGAAGGCGATAAGATCGCAGTTGGAGTGAGTGGCGGCAAGGATAGCATGATCCTTCTTTATGCATTACATCTTTATCAAAAATTCGCCCCTGTCAAGTTTGAGCTCGTGGGTATTACCCTCAAACTCGGGTTTGGTGGGATGGACTTTAATACAGTAATCGACTTTTGCAAAGAACACAATATTGAGTATCAGATGGTTGATACTAGGGTTTTTGAAATTCTGAAGGCGAAGGCTGATGCGCGAGGGCGATTGCCTTGTTCGTTGTGTTCGAAGTTTAAGAAGGGGCTGCTTATTCAGAAGGCTGTGGAGCTTGGGTGTAATAAGGTTTCGATGGGACATCATGCGGATGATGCGGTGGAGACGATGGTGATGAATACGATTCACAATGGGTATATTTCAACCTTCAAAGCGAAAATGTATATGGATGAATCGGATGTTACGTTTATCAGACCGTTGATTTATTGTTGTGAGCGTGATATTATTAAAGCGGCGAGGAAGTGTGTACCGATTGTGCCTAGTACTTGCCCCATGGATAAGAATACGAGTCGTGAGGATGTTAAGGAGATGCTGAAGGCGCTTTATAAAGCATATCCAGCGGCGAAATCGAATATGCTTAATGCAATAAAGAATGTGGATAGGGTAAGTTTGCTTGCCAAGGAGGAAGATTAAAATGCCAGAATTAAGATGTAGTGGTTGTAGGGGGAATTTGCCACCAGAGGATGTAAATGTTGAATTTATAACTTGTATTTATTGTCGTGCAGCTAATAAGAATCCGAATTTTAGAGTTATTCCAGAATCTGCGCCACCACCTGTACAACAACAACCAATTAATCAGAATGTACAGCCAACCATGCGGCAACCAACGACGGATACGCAACGGTCAGAGGATGCTGAGTTTTTTGTGTCGACTTTTATGTCATTGCTTGCAGGAGGAGCGTGGGGTGCACATAGACGTGGACGTCGTTCTAGAAGAAGGAGAAGAGGATGTGGATGTGGCGGATGTTTGATGGTTATTATCCTTATTTTCTTAGTATTTGCATTACTTGCAGCGTTTGTGTTTAGAGTAGAAATTGCTGAAATTATATATAGGGTGACTGGTTATCAATTATTGCCATAAAAGGAAAATACAAATGAAATATGAAAATATAGTTGAAGCAATTTTCGTTAAGCGTCCAAATCGATTTATCAGTCATTGTTTGGTTGATGGTGCATGTGTGATTGCTCATGTGAAGAATACAGGTAGGTGCGCTGAGTTATTGATAGCGGGTGTGACGGTTTATTTGGAGTATGCACCGAGCTCCACACGGAAGACCGATTATTCGCTGATTGCTGTTGTTAAGGGGAATCGGCTTATTAATATGGATAGTCAAGCTCCGAATAAAATAGCCCTTGAAGGGCTGAAGTCTGGTAGGATAGAGCTACCTGGTTTGTCTGGTGAGATTTCTTTGATTAGGCAAGAGTATAAGTATCAGACCTCGCGCTTTGATTTGTATGTTGAGACGGAAAAAGAGAAGGTTTTGATTGAGGTTAAAGGTGTAACCCTTGAGGTGGCTGATGTTGTGATGTTTCCGGATGCACCGACGGCGCGTGGGGATAAGCATGTGAATGAGTTGATGGCTGCGTTGCAGGATGGTTATTTGACTTATGTTATTTTTATTGTGCAGATGAGTGGTGTGGATTATTTTACGCCGAATGTGGAGCGGGATCCGTTGTTGGCAAAGTCGTTGAAGAAGGCATGTGATGCGGGAGTTGGGATTTTGGCTTATGATTGTCACGTGAAGCCTGATGAGATTTGGGTGAATGGGGTTGTGAGGGTGGAGTTGTAGAAGATGAGGGCTAAATGATGCTAAAAATAATTATTTCACCCGCTAAAAAAATGAATCGCATTGATGATGTTATTGACTGGGAGCAATTGCCCATGTTCATCAATCAAGCAACCGAGTTGAAGGCTTACTTAAGTGAATTGTCTTATGATGAATTGAAAAATATATGGCAATGCAATGATAAAATTGCACAGCTTAATTACGAACGGTTGCAAAAAATGTTTTTAAACACGAATTTGACACCAGCTGTATTAGCTTACGAAGGGTTGCAGTATCAATATATGGCGCCTCATGTCTTCGACGAAAGCCAGTGGGATTATGTACGACATCGCCTCATTATCTTATCCGGTTTTTATGGGTTGCTTCGAGCAACAGACGGCGTTATACCATATCGACTGGAAATGCAGGCAAAAATCCAAGTCAACGACACAAAAAACCTCTATGATTACTGGAAAAGTTCCATTTACAACGCTTTGACCGCAGATTGTTCAGTTATTGTGAATTTAGCATCTAAAGAATACAGCAAAATAATTGAGAAGTATCTAGATGGTAAAGTAAAAATGGTGACGTGTACATTTGGAGAACTAACTGAGGTAAATGGCGTAAAGAAAGTTAGGACTAAGGCAACCGCTGCGAAAATGGTACGTGGCGAAATGGTACGCTACATGGCTGAGAATGATGTGCAAGATGTCGAGCAATTAAAAGCATTTGATCGACTGTTGTATGTTTACAAGGACGAATACTCGAGTGAGGAAAATTATGTATTTGTGAAGGAACAGGAGAGAAATAGTAAAAGATTCGAGATGTTTAACGAAAAATAGGTAGTAAATTTTTTACGGACCATTGAATTTAAAAAATGACCCGATTTCAAAAAACATCGTAATAGCAGTTGTTTTCGTGCTTTTTTTGTGGTAAAATGAAGTCATTGTTTTTTACGGACCATCTGGTCTGAAAAAAGACCGCAAGAAATGGAGGGGATTTTAATGTTTATTGAGTCAAATAAAATGGAGTTAAAACGAGATTATACAAAACCTTATTTAAAGACAGTTTCTGCATTTGCTAGTGAGCGAAATGGTAAAGTTATTTTTGGAATTTCTGATAATGGCGAGGTAGTGGGGGTTGAAGATGATACTAAAATACGCCATCAGATTGAGAATGCGATTAATACAAGGTAAAATCGAACGCTTTGGAAGAGGTAGAGCCACAAAGTATAGACTGTTATAAAATATGAAGTTGAGATTTAAACAGAAAAGGACGATTTCCACATCCAGGGATTTCGTCCTTTCACTATCTTAAAGCATCTCTGCTCGTAATTGTTCATTCGTCTTAATCGACAACAACGCTGGCGCAATATCAAACACAGTTCTTGCTCCCATTTGTCCATCTTTATTTAGGCGATAAGCTGCGCGCGCATAGCATACCAGCACAGCAGAAGTGAATTCTGGATTAGATTCCTCTTTCAACGAATACTCAATCACCTGCTTATTTCCAGCACGCCCCGTCTCGCCACTTCTAATCACAAATCCACCGTGTGGCATTTTCCCATGCTCAGCTTGTAATTCCTCTTCACTAATGAACGTAACCGTCGTCTTGTAGTCGGCAAAATAATCCGGCATTGTCTTAATCGTTTTTTCAATAACGTCTTGGTCAGCACCAGAATCTGCCACAACATAACATTCACGCAAATGTTTATCTTTCGCTGTCAAATCAGCCCCTCGACCCGCACGAGCTTCGTTCACCGCATCTTCCACTGGTACAGTATATTGAACCCCATTCATAACCCCTTCGACTCGACGGATGGCATCGGAATGACCTTGGCTTAAACCGGGACCCCAAAAGGTGAATGTTTCTCCCTTTGGCAGCACGGTTTCTGCGTATAGACGGTTGAGAGAGAATAAACCTGGATCCCAACCGACTGAGATAATTCCTAGGGTGCCACCAGATTTAGCTGCTGTATCTACACTTGTGTAGTGTTCTGGAATTTTTGCATGTGTATCATAGCTGTCGATGATATTGAAATGAGCTGCAATTTCAGGTGAGTGTGATGGTAGGTCTGTTGCTGAACCACCGCAAAGGATCATAACGTCGATTTTTTCTTTGTAATCTAAAAGATTATTCATATGCACTGCTTGAACATTTTCAGTCAATAAGCTTAATGTACTTGGGTCACGTCTAGAAAATACTGCGACTAACTCCATATCAGGATTTTGTTCGAGGGATAACTCAACCCCACGTCCTAGATTCCCATATCCAACAATACCAATTCTAATTTTTTCCATGTTACGACCACCTCGATTAAAATATTTGATGTCATTATACCATAAGAAGCGGGGACAATGAAAGAATTTTTCCAAGTTGAATTATTTTTATTGGCAGCTTTAACTCGAGTAACACTTCATCCTAAGTTAAGAGATAAAAGTGAGTTTTTGGAAAACACCAATAGTTTGAGTGATAGAACTGCAGTATATGAAATTGAAAATTTATGTTTATGGTGCTCGTTTTACACCGCGCTTTAACACGGATAAAGATTTGCTATTAAACGCATAATCTTGTATAATAATCTTGAAGCCATACCTGTGGAAGGAGCGATTGATTTGACTAAAAAACTAATTGCATTAGATATGGATGGAACGTTTTTAACGACAAAAGGCACGATTACGGATGAGAATAGAAAAGCTATTCGTGATGCACAAGCGGCTGGACACCTTGTTATGGTTTGCTCAGGAAGACCCCATGATTCATTACTATCTTTTTTGAAAGAAGAAAGTCTTGATGATTTACCTATTTCAGGAAGCAATGGTGCAATAACAGTGGTTGATGGACAAATTATTCACCGTGTTTTGATGGACATTCATTCATCAAAGGTGTTATTTAATTGGTTAGATGATCATAAATATCCGTTTAAAATCTATACGGATCGAGGGATATTTGGACCGAGTGAATTTTTTGAACGTGCTGAGTTTGAGCTTACAACTAATCCGCAAGTGGCTAATCCGCAATTTGCTGATATTGGATTTATGAAGGAATATGCGAGTAAATTCCCCGCTACAAAGGTTGAGTCTTTTGCTGAAATACCAACAGATATTGAAATTTTTAAAATCTATGCGATGACACCTAATATGGAGAAGAAAGCAGCATTTGAAGCATTTGCGCAAGAGATCGGTGGCTTGATGATCACATCATCATTTATCGATAATGTTGAAGTTTCAGATGCACTTGGTCATAAAGGAACTGGGCTTGTTGCAATGGCAGAATATTTCAATGTTGCAATGGCAGACACGATTGCAATGGGTGATAATTTTAATGATCTTGGAATGCTTCAAGTAGCTGGTTTGGCTATTGCGATGGGAAATGCAGAAGATGAAATTAAGAAAATAGCTGATGTTGTGACGCTTACAAATGACGAAAATGGTGTAGCATATGCGATTAGGGAGCATGTGTTGAAATGAGACGGATTCTAAAAGTGTTTCTTGTGTTACTCGGTGGATTTGTATTACTTACAGCGACTGTTTTGGCAACTGCGACACAAGATGAAAAAGTCGAGGCAATTTCTGAACTATTCGATGAAATCAATTATTTTTACCTTCACGAAAACGCAAGCGACTTCATGTATAATTTTTATACCTATGAATCAATCCAGCATTTGCTAGAAGTTCGTAATCAAGTGCGTCAGTTAAAAGTCCAAAATTGGGAAACTGATTTAGATGATGCAACCCTCACTGAAATTTATCAACTGCTGCGTTCAGGAATAACCCATTTAAGCCCACTGATGATGCGCCGTGGTGAAGCCATCTCTTTTGGAGAAGATTTGAACTTCAGATCGGAGGCAGCAGTGGAAACCCAAGTATTGTATCGATTACCTTATGGCACACCGTTTGAAATTATAGAAGATGTAGCTGGTGGTCCAGTGACTGATCAAGATGGTGTGACAAGTTATTTGTGGTTTCGGATTCGTCATGACGATCAGTCTGGCTTTGTTCATTCCAGATATGTAAGAGCTATTCCTGTTTCAGAATATCGCGTTAGTTTATTAGCAGATATTGCGCGTGCGGAGTTATGGATAAGATCAAAAATAGAGGGTTGGCATATTGATTATTCTCCACCGACGATTGGGGAACTTCAGGAAATTTTAAATGAGGTTCAGGTGTCGCAAGTGGAAAATTGGCAGTTTGATTTTAGTTATTCACAGTTAAATGATTTGCTTGAACGGTTATCCATCGACAATTTGAATTTGATCACGTTATCTAGATATCATTTAATCAATAGTATCATAGAAGTCGAAAGAGAAATCGAAAGCAACATGCAAGGAGCAGGTAATGCTGAAAGGGCAGATTATACAGAAGCATCTTGGCAAAATATGGTTGATAGGTTGTTAGAAGCACAGGAATTTTTGATAGAAGATTGGCAATATCTATTGACTGATGAGGAGCTGGAAATGATTTATGACCTTTTGAGATCAGCCTTGAATGGTTTAGAAGAAATGCCGCTACCAGTAGAATTTTCAGAAGAGGAAGATGGAGTGCGTGAAAATCAATCTGATTTTGAGAGGCGCTTGAGACAACTTATCTTTGCCTTTGCAAGCTTGATTGGTTTGATTATCATTTTTAAAGTAGTAAAATTTATTCGCTCTTTCAATGGATAACTAAAAACCCGATGAAAAAAATTAGGAGAAATTTTGGCTTTCTTCACAGCGGGAATTAAAGCAATCGCAGATGTTATAACATTTATAAATGACGAAAATGGTGTCGTGTATGCGATTAGGGAGTATGTGGTGTAAATTGAGATTAAAAGGTTTGTTTTTGAGTCGGATTTTTATAAATTCGGCTTTTATATTGTAAAAACAACTTGATTGATGGTATAATGAACGTTGCTGAAGAAGCAATGGAGGTTTACATGGAAAAGTTTGCGGATTTTATTTTAAAAAAGAGAATTTTATTGTTTAGTATGTTGGCACTTTCTGCAATTATTTGTATGTACTTGATGACGTTGGTCGTGGTCAATATGGATATGACTGAGTATTTGCCTGAGGATTCTGATGTACGGGTTGGCTTGCAAGTCATGGAAGCTGAATTTGGCGAGCAAAATATGGCAGTATTACATGTGATGTTCGAAGGCTTATCTGACGGGGAACAGGTCGAGATTTATGAGCAGCTTGCACAGATTTCAAATATTGCGGCGATTGCATTTGATGCAGATAGTGATGCATACGTTTTAGATGAATTCACCCTTTACACATTAACCTTTGAGCAGGGGCTGACTAATACGGAAGAATATGCGGTTGTCAACACGATTTTAGCCGAGTTCAACCAATTCACCGTTGAGATGAGCGGTGGTGTAGAAGGGGTTGATATTGAACTTAACATGCATCTAATCACAATACCAACAATTATCATTTTAACGATTATCCTATTCTTAATGTGTCACTCCTGGATTGAGCCAGTCATTTTCTTCATCAATATCGGGATTGCTATTTTAATTAACATGGGAACAAACATCATATTCGACAGCATTTCCGACATTACACAGATGATCGCTGGCTTGTTGCAAGTTGCACTCTCGATGGACTATTCGATTATCTTCTTGAACCGTTACCGTCAGGAGAAAGCAGCGATGGAAGTAGAAGATCACAAGCTTGCCATGAAAAATGCTATTTTGAATAGCTTTAGTACCATTTCAGGAATTTCATTTACGACGATTGTGGGGATGTTGATGCTAGTCTTTATGAGTTTCACCATCGGTGCTGATATTGGATTTGTAATTGCAAAAGGTGTATTTATTAGTTTAGTTTGTGTGTTTGGTGTGATGCCAGCATTGATTTTGTGGTTTGACAAGTTGATTGATAAGACGGAAAAACCAACGCTAAACTTAAAAATGGGGATCGTTGGGCGCTTTGGTTACAAGGCTAGATCAGTAGTCGCAGTAGCTTTTGTCATATTGGTCGTAGGAGCTTTTATTTTACAAAATAATATTGAGATTACTTATTCAGAAGTTGACTACGATCCAGTTCATCAGGTTTTTGATTTAGAGAATACGTTTGTGGTTCTTTATGAGAATGCGGATGAAGAAAATATGAGTGAGATCATTAGTGATTGGAAATCCCGAACTATTATGGAGATAAGTGGAAGGGTAGGAGAACCCACATCACCGCTTGATTTCACACGCATTGATCGTATTGATGCGTATTCAACCCTATTGGGTCAACGTTTAAATGAGGCTGAAGTAGCAAGTGCTTTAGAGATGGACGTGATGCTTGTCGGTCTTGTTTTTAGGAATTACTTTCTTGAAGAATTGCCTGGTATGACAATGGATGAGTTTTTACAGTTTTTACAAACTGAAGTTGCTTATAATCCACTATTTTCTGGTGCGATGTCGATGCAGGATTTGGAGCAATTGGCGTATATACCGCTGATGATGGAAGAGCAGGTCATGGTCGGGGAATTCACAGCGCTCGAATTAGCTGGGATGCTACTTATAGACGTTGAAATGGTTCAGCAGATACTGGAGCTATATGATTTTACTCATGGAGAAAGACCATCTGAACTGATAGCGTTAGGGGTTTTCTTGGAGTTTTTACAAACTGAGGTTGCACAAAATCCGCTGTTTGAAGGGGCAATGTCACCTGAGGGTATGGCGCAACTAGAATTTTTACCAGCGGTAATTGTTTCAGAAATGATGTCTGAAGAACTTCCTGCTGAAGAACTTGCCAATATGTTACAGATGGATATAGGTATGGTTAATCAGCTTCTGTACTTATATGATTTTATTCATGGAGATATACTGACTCAGGAGATGACGCTTGTTTATTTCATCGACTATCTCGTAAGTGATTTTGCACAGATCCCAATGTTTGCAGCAGCCTTCTCAGCTGAGGTATTAACTGAGCTAACAGAAGCGAGCCTTGAAATGGAAATGGTTACGGGGATGTTTGTTTCCGATAATTTTTCTAGACTAATGATCCATACAACCTTTGATTTTGAATCAGCTGAAACATTTATGTTTATTGATCAAATAGCATGGGAGCTAAATGTGATGTTGGAAGGTCAATTCTATATGCTTGGAACGTCGGTGATGCCACATGAAATGAGTCAAACCTTTCCTAGTGAATCGAATTTAATTACCCTTTTAACGACGATTGCTTTCTTTGTTGTAGTAGCCATCGCTTTTAAATCTTTCGCAGTTTCGGCAATTTTAGCTATTGTTATTCAAGCAGCAGTTTTTATTACGATGGGTGTGACGTATTTTCAAGATGGTGGGATTATGTTTTTACCGCTGATCATTGCTCAAGTTCTTCTTAAAAGTCGTGTTATTGATTATGGTATTTTGTATACAGCAAATTATATTGAAGCAAGGCGCAAACATGGGGTGAAGGAGGCAATTATCACAGCATTGGATAATTCTATTGATACGATTTTAACATCAGGGTTAATCATCGTTGTCATTACATTTGTTGTTGGATTACTCTTTAGGGGTGTCAATATTGCGATTTCAGAAATTTTACTTCTTATTGCCCAAGGATGTTTTATTGGGGTGATGTTATCGATCTTTGTCCTTCCAAGTTTAGTTGCAGTCTTTGACCGTTTTGTAATAAAGGCAAAAGCGAAAACACATTAAAAATCTTGACTAAAATTAGAGTCTGGCAATATTACGTCAGGCTTTTTTTTGGCAATATTTTGCAACAAATTTTCATAAATTCTCAAAAAAATTTGCTATCTATCTCATAATCCTGTATAATAGCAAATAGACTTTAAACGAAAGGAGTGATGTGCGATGAATAACACAGATAAAAACTACATCAATACATTATATTTTGGAGGAATATGGCTTAAGTGTTAAATAAGGGCACTTTTGCCTGCACCTCCGAACTTAAATTTGGAGGATATCATGTTTTGCGAGTATCAGATTTTAGAAATAACAGATGGAAAGTTAAAAAAGAAATATACTGAGCAGATTTTAAGATTATTGCCTAACTGGTTTGGCAACGAGGAAAGCTTGGTCAAGTATGCCCATACGGTAGATAAATATCCGTTTTTCGGTGCATTTTATAATGAAGAGTGTGTTGGTTTTTTCTCAGGAACTATTCATCACAAACGAACTGGAGATATTTACGTGTGCGGACTTCATCCAAAACATCACCGCAAAGGAATAGGAAGAGAATTATATCAAACGTTAGAACAATATTTTATTAATCAGGGCTGCGAGTATGTGATGGTTAAGACTTTAAGTCCCTTGAACCCTGATAAGCATTATGCGTTAACAAGAAAATTTTATGAAGCAGTCGGCTTCAAGGACTTTTATACGAATCATGAGATATGGGACAAAGAGAACCCTTGTTTAATTATGATTAAAAATATTGGTAGGAATGTCTAATCGTTAGATTTACGGTTAGGCTTATTTTGGTTTGGATTAAATTTTAGAGGAGGAATCTAAGGTGTTCGCTATTACTTATGCAACGATGCAAGATATGCATTATGTATGTTCTGGTGAGAATTTATCAGAAAGTGAGTTTGAATTGAAGGTTAGGGATAAAAGATGCTATATTTTGCGATATGATAAAAAGCCCATTGGAGTTATGGTCTTTAATCTAATCTGGGATTTTATTCCGTTTCTGACATTGATGTATCTTGAAGATGATTATCAAATGAAAGGTTTTGGATCAAAAGCGATGGCTCATTGGGAGAACGAAATGCGTTCACTCGAATATAAAATGATCATGGTGTCTACGCAAGTAGATGAAAGTGCCCAACATTTCTATCGTAAAAGGGGTTATAAAGATATGGGATCCATTGCGATGAATATACCGCCTTATGAGCAACCGTTGGAAATGTTCTTAGGCAAATCGCTTTAATCATAACGCTTTAGGTAAGTAGATTTATTTTAAAGGAGTTGGTGTATTATGCCAAATAAAAATTTCAAAGTCAAAAATAAAATATCAAATTTCGGAGGATACGATTATTAGAGATAAGGGATTTTTCCTTTTGTGTCCTCACAAAAATCGGAGGATACAAAATTGGAGAATATTACATTACAAAAATTAGGTTGGCAAAGTTTTTTTGAGGAACAATGTCTTGGTACGGAATTTTCAGTCGGTAGAGTCGTGCTTCAGCATAAATATTTATATCGCGTTGTAAATGAACAGGGCGAATGGATTGCTGAGCCAACTGGGAAGTTTATTTTTGAAACGTTAACGAAAAAAGATTTTCCAGCAGTAGGCGATTGGGTTTTGATGACGACTTATCCTGATGAAGGTAAGGCGATGATTCATCAAGTTTTGAAACGCAAAAGTGTGTTTATCCGTCAAGCTGCTGGATTTAAAACAGAGGATCAAGTACTCGCGTCTAATATTGATTTTGTTTTTTTGGTCAACGCTCCTGACCATGATTTCAATATTAGACGATTAGAACGATACTTATTACTTGCTTACGAAAGTCGTGCGACGCCTATCATTATTTTGACGAAGCGGGATCTATGCGACGACCTGGAAGAAAGATTAAATCAAGTTGATACAATTACTTTCGGTGCTGTTCCTGTTATTGCTGTTGACAATTTGAGAGGTGTTGGATTGGAAGAGGTTCGTGGGTTAATATCCGAAGGCATGACTATTGCATTACTTGGGTCGTCGGGGGTTGGGAAGTCGACTTTATTGAATGCTTTGATGGGAGAAGAGGTACAGGAGACTGCTGAGACTCGTGAAGATGATAGTAAAGGGCGGCATACGACGACCCATCGGGAGTTGTTTATGTTGCCAGATGGTGGGCTTGTGATTGATACGCCCGGGATGCGTGAGCTTCAGGTTTCAGGTGGAAGTGAATCGATGGATACCACTTTTGCTGATATTGAAGCGCTGATTTCAGGTTGTCGATTTTCAGATTGTGAACATCGGACTGAGCCGGGGTGTAAGGTTAAAGAAGCACTTTCTGATGGAAGTTTAGATGATGACCGTTATCGAAGTTATCAAAAGCTTCAGAGAGAATTGGCCTATCAAGAAAAGAGACAGCGAGAGAATCTATTGCTTATGGAAAAGAGATATCAGAAGAGAAGAAGGAGTTAGGTTTAACCCTCCTGAGTAAAATAAGGAATTGAATGATGATGATTTTAGAAAAACGAACGTATAAAGCCTTCGATTTAATAAGGCTAGCTTTTAAAGTGGCGCCTTTTTGGGCGTTTGTGGTGCTGATCATCAGGCTTATTGTAGCCTTTATACCAGCACTGTTAGTCATTACCACTGCGAATTTTATTGATACATCGATTGCAGTATTGAGCGGTGATGCACCTAGTAGTGCTATGCATTTACCAGTGCTTGCGTTAGGTGCCATTATTGCTTATCAATGGATCGTCAAAGATATTGGTAAGTTTATTCGCAGTAAATTTTTGCTTGCAACACGATTGACTTATCGGATTGAAATCATTGAAAAACATGCCCGTTTGGCCTATCGTCATATTGAAAATCAAGATACTTATGATTTGATTAAGCGGGTGATGGACCCAAGTGAAACGAAAATTATTGAGCAATATGATCAAACATTAGCACTGCTGGATTTGATCATTCATGCGGTTAGTTTGCTTGGTATTATTGTTGTTAGTATTTGGTGGGCGGCTTTATTGATTTTATTATTTACCATTCCAACCTTCTATTTTGCCATGAAAGCTGGAAAGACCATGTATCAAAAGCAGCGAGATCTTTCAAAAGTTGAACGGAAAGCTTGGTATTTAACAGAAGTTTGTAGTGGACGAGAACCAGCGCTAGAACGAATGTTATTTGGTTATGGTAAGAAGATGACTGCTCAGTTATGGGAACGTTTTGAGTATGCGAGAATTCATAAGCAAGCGGCTCTACGAAAAGAGGAAACGAATATTGGAATAAGTGGTATCTTGCTTTCTTTAACGGCTGGTATCGTTATGATTGCTTTGCTGCAACCTGTTGCAACAGGTACGATTACCCTCGGTTTATTTATGTCCCTAATTGTGGCATGTATTGAATTAACGGGTTGGCTAACCAATACGCTCCCAGAGCGAACGAGGGATTTTACGACCAACTGTGAGTATTTGAAAGATTTAACACAGTTTGCCAATTTAGAAGAAACTGAAGATGCGTTATCGACGCGTTGTAAAAAAGCTTTTCATTTTGAAAAATTAGAATTTAAGAATGTCACTTTTTCTTATCCTGATACCCAGAAGGTCATTTTGAACAAGGTGAATTTTGTCATGGAGCCTGGTAGGCATTATGCGTTTGTTGGGGAAAATGGGGCTGGGAAAACGACGGTGGTTAAGTTGTTAACAGGGCAGTATCAAAATTATGAGGGTGAGATTTTGTTAAATGGACGTGAGTTACGAGATTATTCGGCGTCGGAGTTAAAGGCTGTTTTTAGTGTGGCTTATCAAGATTTTGCTAGGTATCAGATGACGGTAAAAGAGAATATGTTAATTGGAAATCTTGAGTTAGAAGATGATGGCATGCTTGATGAACTTATGAAAGATTTAGAGTTGGATAAGATGGTTCGCAATTTATCTAAAGGTGTTGAGACGCCCCTTGGTAAAATTGATGAAGAAGGTGTTGATTTATCCGGAGGTCAGTGGCAACGGATTGCTTTAGCGAGGACGATTATTAATCCGGCGCCGATTAAAATTTTAGATGAGCCAACAGCCGCCCTTGATCCAATGAGTGAGAGTCGTTTGTATGAGCAGTTTGAAAAGATTATTCAAAACCGAACATCGATTTTTATTAGTCATCGTTTGGGGTCGATTAAGTTAGCGGATGAGATTTTGGTTTTTGATCAAGGGACTATTGCTGAGGTAGGTTGCCACGCGCAATTGATGACGCACGGTGGTAAGTATGCTGAAATGTATAAGAGCCAGCTAGAGTGGTATGAGTTGAAGGAGGAAGATGAACATGGCCAGTAATAAGAAGAAAGTTTCGATTTTTAAGATGGCTTATAAAGCTTTGAGTTTTACTTTTAAATGTTGGCCGACAGCTTTTAGTCTTTTTATTCTAATTGGTGTGGTGCTTGGTTTGATGATGGGTGGGAATGCTTGGTTGTTGCAGGCTGTTTTTGATCGGATTACTGAGTTAGCAACTCAGCAGGCGACTTATCAAGCTGCCATTATGATGATTGTCTTGTTTGTTGTGTTTAGAATTGTGATGGAAATTTTTACGAGTATGTATTACTATCACATGAATATTATTGCTAGTCGGATGCATGGTTTTATGTGTAAAGAGGTGGCAAGAAAATCTGCTAAATTGAATCCGATTGTGTTCGAAAATCCTAAAATATTAGATGATATTGATAAAGCTGCAAAAGCGACGCATCAAGTTTACTGGGTGGGAAATATTTTTTCAACAACCGCTATTTTTTTCTTCCCATTTTTTTTGTTAACAGCTGTGTATTTATATTCTTTAAATCCAGTTTTGGTGTTGGTCATTGGATTTCTCTTCGTTCCAAAAGTGATTGGCGTTGTATTGCGTACAAAATTATACACTGATTTAGAAGGGAAGTCTGCACCTTTAAGACGTCAGTCTGATTTCTATGCCGAGACGATGACGGATCGACAGTATTTTAAAGAGACGAGGTTGCTGGGTGTATTTGAGTTTTTTAAAGGAAAGTATTTAAGAAGTGTTGAGTTGTTAAATGTTCAAACATGGAAGGCTGATTCGAGAACCGCTGCTATTGATGTGACCATGAGTTCATTGACAGTGGTGGGATATTTAGGGACATTGTATTTGCTATTTATATCATTGCAAAATGGCTTGATTACTGTGGGAGCATTTGCTGCTGTATTTGGAAGTGTATCAACTTTAATTTCGCGTATTGATGATTTGATTTCTTACAATTTTGCGAAGATATCAGAGGAAATAGGTAAAATCAGTTATTTGATGAATTTCTTTGATTTACCAGAAAAAGAGGGCGAAGAGGAATCAGTGAATTGGCAAGGGGATATTGAATTCAAGGATGTTGACTTTACATATCCTAATGGGTTGAAGGCTAGTTTGAGTGGATTGTCGTTGACGATTAAAGCGGGGGAAACTGTTGCCATTGTAGGGGAGAATGGGGCAGGGAAGTCGACTTTTACTAATTTGTTAATGGGCTTGTATGAGCCTACTAGTGGTGAGATTACAGTTGATGGTCGGTGTATTAAAAATATTGCATCTGAGCAGTTGTTTGCTGGGGTATCGGCTGTTTTTCAGAAGTATCAGCGATATCAGTTGATGTTGAAGGAAAATATTCAGATTAGTGATGTTGCTGTGGATGATGATATAATGCCTGCGATGGAGCAGGCGGGTGTAGAATGGAAGTCGCGTAGTTATCCAGATGGTGTTGATACAGTGCTGTCGCGAGAATTTGACGGGGTTGATGTATCAGGTGGACAGTGGCAGAGGATTTCTATTGCAAGAGGGCTTTATCGTCAGCATGATTTAATTGTTCTTGATGAACCAACCGCTGCGATTGACCCTTTGGAAGAAAGTCGTTTGTATGAGAAGTTTGCTGAAATTTCTAGAGATAAGACTGCTGTGATTGTAACTCATCGCCTTGGATCGGCGCAGATTGCTGATAAGATTATTGTGCTTGATGAGGGGAAGGTTAGGGAAGTTGGGACGCATCAGGAGCTAATGGAGCGTAAGGGGCATTATGCGATGATGTATGAGTCGCAGGCTAGTTGGTATATGAGTTAGGGTAATCCACCATGCAACGCATGTTTTCGTCGCCCTTTTTGTCAAAAAAACACAAAAAGGTCGCCAAAACTAGATTGATAAGGATATCCTCACCATGCAGCGCATGGTTTTGTCGCCCTTTTTGTCAAAAAATCACAAAAAGGTCGCCAAAACTAGACTGATAAGGATATCCTCGCCATGCAACGCATGTTTT
>Ga0123355_10005418_pt1 | contig 18669 bp, 11 predicted proteins | sample TergutEmb28metaG_3_FD_89872 | JGI IMG/M metagenome (GOLD analysis project Ga0123355, IMG submission 89872) | Embiratermes neotenicus P1 segment gut microbial communities from Petit-Saut dam, French Guiana - Emb289 P1 | ecosystem: Host-associated > Arthropoda: Insects > Digestive system > Gut ... | reverse complement strand
TAGGGGGGCATGATCCCGAGCTGCTGCCCCTCATCATCAATCACGCGAACTTCGCGCGCCCGAATGCGGTCATTGATGCGGATAAAACGCTTATCGATACAGTCCTCCGTGCTCTAAGCAACTGAGAATAAAGAATTATAGCATGAGGGTTTCTCGCGATTTTTCAATCCCGAGGGGAGCGAGCGCTGGCGAATTTTCTTGAGTAGAATCATGAACGTGGCCGGAGCCAACAGGGTGAAGAATCCAGCCGCCGACCAGAGGGATGTGGCCGGGTGTCGACTAACTTTCGAGACATCCCGGTCGTGCGCGTCGCAAAAAGTCTGATACCGCCAAACGAGTTCCCATGTGTCGCAACATTAAAATCCTGTTCAACTTCGCGCCTCCGGCCACCGACGACGAAGTCCGCGCGGCAGCCCTCCAATTCGTCCGAAAAATCAGCGGCTTCAACAAACCGTCAAAGGCAAATGAAGCCACGTTTCAGGCCGCGGTGGAAGAGATCACCCTGGTTTCACGACGCCTGCTGTATTCGCTCGAAACCACGGCCCCACCAAAGAATCGTGAGGAAGAAGCCGCTAAGGCAAGGGCTCGTTCGCAGGCGCGGTTCGGACCTGGTGTCCAGTAACTCGGAACCGTGAATCGGGCATCGCTCCGGTCATCCATTCCGTTATTTTCGCAAAGTCGCCGCATGCGGATTGCTCCCTCAGGCGGGGGAGATATTCGATGCTGCTCTGTTTCCTAGGACCGCCTGGCTCACTGGGCCCATGGCGGCGGCTTGTGCGAATGCCCACAACGGTTGCTGCTCGCCAAGACGGTCCCGAAACAACGCGGTCGAAACTCGCTGAACTGGCTCGTTGGGCCTCTTGGTTACTTGCGATGACGACCATAAACGAACAGAGGTTGACAAAAAGGTTCATTCCGACTAATAGATTTGTGATTCTTTGTGTTTCGATTGTGATCGTTCAAGATCGTCTATGATCCGATTCTCGGTTTCAAAACGGAGCTGAGATGCATTCCCGGCACATTGTTAGCCTGCGCGCCATGCCTTCGAGCTGCTTTCGATTCTTTCTGATCTGGTCGTCATTGGCAGTCTATCTCGTTCCTCAAGCACTCTCCGCGGATACTAAAATCAGCAACGGCCAATTGGTGGTCACGGTCAATTCCGTGGATGGCACGTATTCGATTGCCCGGGGAGCGTCGTCCCCGGCCATTCGAGCTGGGGTGGCTGCCGAAGTGGACCACCGATGGGTCGAGTCCACCGACTATCCCAAGCACGACATAACCGAATCCGACTTCCAGGACAGTCTCGGAAGAGGACGCCAGGCAGTTGTGACCGCCAGAGGTCTGAACGATCGTCCCGACCTGATTTATGCAATTCGCGTCTACGAAGACAATCACTTTGGCGTAATTCAAGTGCGTGTGCAGAATAGTGCTGGCCGATCGTGTGAGGTCGAAAGTATTCGCCCTGTGAACGCGATCGGTGGTCAGATTCTCGACCTGCACGGCAGCCCGGGTGCAGACCGAATTCTTTCCGACAGCTATAGCGAAGACTGGCCGCCCCTCCAACTCTACGATCTGGGCAAGGCGCCGAAAGGCACGCACCGCGCAGTTGGCAGCCAGCTTGTCTACAACCGGCAAAGCCACGAAAGCGTATTCTTCGGTGCTCTGACCGCGGACCGCCTGCTGACGATCCTTCATCTGCATACGAAAGCCGGTCCATCTGGTCCGAGCATCACCGCCTTTACGGTCGATTCAACTGGTACGACCGAGATTCAGGAAACCGAGGAAGAGTCCGGCATGCGTACCGGCCCCCGGGAGAACCTGATTGAGTTGAGCCTTCCGCTTGCGAATGGAGCAAGCATGTCTTCCGAGCCCTTGCTGTTTTCCGTCGGGAACGATTACCACAGCCAGCTTCAGGATTACGGATCAGCCATCCGAGTGCTTCATCACAGCCGCATCCCGGAAGGCAATATGCTCGGTTGGTGGAGCTGGACGGCCTTCTACATGAAGATCAACGAGGGCAACAGCTTCACCAACGCATTATGGCAGGCCGAGCACCTGAAATCTCTGGGCTACGACTGGTTCCACTTCGATTTCGGATACGGCTACGCGCGGGGAGATTACTCGACGCCGAACGCATCGAAGTTTCCCCATGGCATGCGTGAGCTCACACAACGAATCCAGAGGCTCGGCCTCAAGATCGGTATCTGGACCGCGCCATTCGAGGTTGGGGAACTCAGCTCAATTTACCAGGACCACAAAGACTGGCTGGTTCACAACGCAAAAGGCGAACCTATTCCCGTCACCACCGACGAAGAGGTTCGCTCCGAGCGCTTGTTCGTTTTGGATGCGACGCACCCTGCCGCACAGGAATTCGTTCGGAAGCTTTACCAAACTCTGGTGCACGAATGGGGGGTGAAGTACATCAAGCTCGATTTCATGGATAACACGGCGATCGAGGGCTATCATTATCGCCCGAATACCACCGCCCTCGAGGCTCTGCGAATTGGATTGCAGACGATCCGCGATGCTGTCGGCGATGACGTGCTCTTGGACAAAGATGGCAGCCCCATGCTGACTCCAGTGGGCCTGGTCGATGAAGGCCGCACTTCGCAGGACACGGGACACACCTTCTTGCGCAGCCGGGAAGCCGTTTCCGGAATTGCAGCCCGCTACTATATGCATCGGAATTTTTTTGTCGCCGATCCGGATGCCTTTACTGTTTCTCGGCAGATGATCGAAGAACGCCGTATGGCGGGGCCGCTTACGCTGAATGAGGCAGAGGTATCGATCGCTCTTGCGGCAGTGTCGGGAGGCATGTACGAAATCGGTGACGATCTACCAGCCGTGGGAGCGGATGGGGAACGTGCCGCACTTTTGAAGAATCTCGATCTTCTTAACATGGCACGGCTGGGTCGGTCCGCGATTCCTCTCGATCTTTTGAGTTATAGAACCGAGGACGAGTTACCCAGCATATTTCTGCTGCCGGAAGATGCCCGTCAATCCATCCTGGCGGTTTTCAATTGGACCGAGCAAGCCGGATCGCACAGCTTTTCGCTTGCCGACCTGAAGCTGCAAAGTGGACGGGCATACGATTTCGAAGACGTGCTCGATTCCTCGCTGCATCCGTCGGCCGAGAACGGATCGATCCGGCTGGATCAACCGCCGCATTCCGTGAGGGTCATTAAGATTGTCGACACGACGCTCTCGGCCGCTGCACCCTCAGTCGCTCTTCAAGCTCCCGAAAAGGCGAACGTCGACGAAAACGTCATGTTCGTTTGCAACCTCGACAGCTCCGGTGTGCCGGCACTCGCATTTCACTGGGACTTCGGCGACGGCACGACAGAAGACGGTAGGAGAGTGCAACACGCCTACACCAAGGAGGGGAACTACCAGGTCAGGCTGGTGGTCGATGGCTTGGACGGTGTTTCCGCCGCAAAGCAGGCATCCATTTCAGTGAACGGTGAGATGATTTTGGCGCCGCCTGCTCGCTACACGGGCGACTGAATCGCTCTCCCGGTCGAGGTCTTAACTGTCCGTGGGAAGCTCGAACCCGAGCAGGTCCTGGCGGAAGCCGCCGGTTCGAAAAGCTCCATAGGCAAGGCCGAGCGCCATCCAGATCACTCCGGCAATCTTGGCATAGGAATTCAGGTTCCACCAGAGCAGCAGGCAGATGACAAAGCCGCAGACCGGAGGCAATAAATCGGCCAGCCCTGAATGCTTGGCGCGAACATAGTAGCGCATGAGAGAGGAAGCGTTGACGCCCAGGAAAGCGATGAGCGCGCCGAAGTTGAGCAGCTCAACCCCGCGTTCGAAGTTCATGAGCAAAGCGCCAATCAAGGCGAGGACGCCGGCAAAAAGCACGTTGTTGCGCGGGATTCGCCGGACGGGATCGAGGGCGCCAAAAAAAGATCTGGGGATCGCGTTACTTCTTCCCATGGCATAGAGCAGGCGAGCCGCACCCAGTTGCGAGCCCATGCCCGATCCCACGGTGGCGACCAGCAGCGTTCCATTGATCAATTGCAGCAGCCACGAACCTCCTGCCAGCCCCGCCACATGCACGAACGCGGTGGTGACGTCGGGAAACGGCTTGGTCACGGGCCAGACCAACTGCGCGAGGTAAACTTCGCAGCCGGCAAGAAGGCCGGTAATCAGGCAGACCAGGACTGTAGCCAGCAGGATGTCGCGCTTCGGATTCTTAGCCTCCTCCGACAAAGTTGAGATTCCATCGAAGCCGATGTAGGTAAGAACCGCCAGCGATGTGCCTCCCAGCACGGATTTCAGCTCAAACCTCTGCGGATCGTAGAGCGGATGCCAGAAGAAACCGGTCGCGGCGTGAGGATGCCGAAAGACATAATGTGCCGCTACGACAAAGAAAATAGCGATGACGATCCCCATGGCAACGGCCAGGACCTCGTTGATCCGCGCCGATGTTTGTATGCCAAACAGGTTCATGACAGTAAACAAACTGGCAAAGAACACGATTCCGGCAAAGTAAGGAAAACCGGGCGCGAAATTCAGCGTAAGTTGCGTGCACAGGATGGTGCAGATCAGCGGGTTCAGGAGGTAGTCCATCAACATGCCCCAGCCAGTCAAATAGCCCAGTGACGGATGAATCTCCTGTCCAACGTACGTGAAGGCGGAGCCCGAGCTGGGATAGGCCCTTGCCATGCGGCCATAGCTGATGGCGGTAAAGAGCATGGCAACCATCGCGATCAATATAGCGGTCGCGACATGGCCACGTGCTCGCTCGCTTACCACCCCGAACACTGGCATCGGGGCTGTGGGTTGAATAACCACAATGCCGTAAAGAATGAGGTCCCAAAGTCCCAGGGCGCGGCGCAGCCTGGGAGCAGCGGCAGTGGTGGTCGGGCTCAGAGGTCCCAATGGCTCTCCGAAGTTCTGAACCAAGCTGCGCCTCTCGCGGCAGGCAACGCTTCACCAATTCCTGCCAATCGAAAAAAGCCGCTGGCAATCAGGATGCGAAAATTCGAGCGGTTAGAAATAAAACTTCAAAGCAAACTGAATGAATCGTGGATCGCGCGCGGCTGTGGCGAAGCCGAATGTCGCCGAACCAAGCTCGGTCGCGGTATTGGTCGCTATCGTATTGGGATTCGCAAACTGCGGATTGTAATGATTGAAAGCATTGAAGAACTCTGCCCGGAACTCAAAGTGCATCGTCTCGCGAACCGGGAAAAGCTTGAACAATGATATATCCCAGTCCTGGTAGCCGGGCCCGCGAATGATATTGCGGTTGGCGTCGCCATAGATTCCTGGAACGGTGTTGGAGACGAAGGCGCAGGTGTTAAATAGAGTGCCGGGAACGCAATGCGCACCATTGGGGTTCCCGACCACGTTGGGCCGCGACGCATTAAACACCGATCCCCCGCCATCGGATCCGGAAAGGTTTACGACGCTGTCGGTGGGTGTGTACCAATTCCCGGTCGATGCACTGACGATTCCGGCGACCTGCCAATTCCCGATAATCTGGTTCAGGGCACCGGTGGCATTGCCGCCCAACGCTTTGTTCTTCCCGAATGGCAGCTCATAAGAATAATTCGCAACAAAGCGCTGGCGCACGTCAAAGTCGGCGTTGCCATACTCCAGGCGGGGGTCGGTTTGCAGGCGGAAATCGCCTTGATTGTTCGACCCTAAGCTGGCGCTGGAGGCATCATCGAGAGCATGGGCCCAGGTATACGAGAGTTGGAATTGCAGGCCGTGGGTCGGACGCTTCTCGAAGTGCACCTGCAAAGAGTTGTAGTTGGAGATGACGTTGGATCGAAACGTCGGGATGGCAACATTAAATACGGGATCGCAATTCTGGAAGTCCGTAGCGTTGTTCAGATCGCAGCTTGAACCCGAAGGCAGGCCCGGAGCGACCTTGGCCAACGGCCGCCGGGCCGCCGTTGGACAGGTGGTCAGAGTAAAACCGTTGGCCGAGCAGAGTGCATCGAACGGCGCCAGTCCGGTGGGGACTGCCTGGTTGCCATTGTAGAAGCCAAAGAGTTTTAGTCCGTGCGAACCGGCATAGGAAATCCCCAACATAGTCTGGGAGGGCAGTTGGTATTGCAGCCCCAAATGCCACTGCTGGTTGTAGGGAGTCCGCAGGTTGGGATCGATGGAATAAAGCTCGGGAGCGTTGGGGTCGGAGAGCGCATTCGCGGGGAATCCATTCGACAATGCGTTCGAGCCGCTCACATTGAGCTGCGGCACCGAGCAATTGAGGGCGTTGCCGGGAGCGACCGCCGGATTCGAAGCCAGATTGCCGCAGGGCAGCGAAAATGCTTCCGAAGAGAAGAAGGGTGGATTAAAACCGGGACTGGGGTTCGAGAAAGGCCCGTTCTCCTGTCCCCCGTAAAAGATGCCATAGCCGCTGCGCAGGACCAGCTTGTCAGTGATGCGATAAGCGACCCCGATGCGCGGTGCGAAATTGTTCAGGTCAGGACTGATGAGTCCGCGGGAGCCATGAACGATCGGAATGCTGGCTGCGAGCGTCGGTGTGAGGGGCTCATTCTGCCCCCGGGGAACCAGAAGATCGCCGGAGCTGAGAACCAAAGTTCCCAGCTCGTCAGCGTGTTCCTTGATCGTGCTGAAGACCTCGTAGCGGAGACCCAGGTTGACCGTCAGGCGCTCGTTGGCCTTCCAGTCGTCTTGCGCGTAACCGGCGTAGATCTGCCGGCGATAATCAATGTTGTGCAGGCTGGTAATGCCGCCCCCATCGGGAACGCCCAGCAGAAAGGTGGCAAAGGAAGCGCCACCCGTACCGGGCGCGGCGGGGTTGTCGGTGAACTCCGTTCCGAAAGTCAAGGCGCCGCGCGCTTCGGCCGGCTGAGAAATCGTGAATTGTTCGATGCGCACCTCGGCGCCGAACTTCACCGAGTGGCGTCCTCGAATCCAGGTTAAATTGTCGGTAAAAACGAAACTGTTCTGTTTCTCAACCGACGGCAAGTAAGTTGAGCTCCCTATTCCAATGGTGCCGTCGCTGAAGGTGAGGTTGGGCAGGCCGCCATTATTCGGACCAAAAGGCACGCCGGGAAAGCCCAGTTGCTGGCTAATATTCTGGTTCGAGTTAAGCTGAAAGCGGTGGGCATTGATCCGGTTGTAGCCGACGCGAAATTCATTGACCAGACTGGAGTTGAAAAGATGGGTTTGGCTCAGGGCTACGCTTCGGTAAGAATTGACCTCGTCGCCATCGAAGAATCCTCCGCCATCGAGGATGGCGCTGGGTCCGGAAAATGGCGGGGGGATGAAGCTGGGCTGATTCTCGTAGCTGAATCTTCCGAAGGCGTTGTCCTTGTCGCTGATTCTGTGATCGATGCGGATGTCGAAGTTGTTGCGGGTTTCCCTCCTCTCGGGATCGGCGGAATAGTTGATCCCATTGACCGGAGTTCCAGCCGCCGGCAGAAAAGCGGCCAGCCTCGCCGCCAGCGGGTCGACGGCGGGAAAGATATTGGTCGGATTGCCGCTGGCATCGTAGCCGCCAATGGGGATGCCGCAAAACCCGGTGGGGCTGGTGGCTGAGGTCTGGGTGAGGCGGGTGTTGAAGATTTCGCCGGCGAAGGTGTTGCGGCCGTTGCAGTCGGTGCCGGTCATGGTGGTCAAGTCCAGATTGGCGGAGAAATCCCCGGCCGCCTCTGCCGAGGTGGGAAGCACACCCGTGAAGGGGATCGCCTGACGTATCCGCAGACCCTCATAGTCGCCAAAAAAGAAAGTGCGGTTCTTGATGATGGGTCCACCCAGCGTGAAGCCGAACTGATTCTGCTTGTAGGGCTGGCGGACGGTGTCGAATGCGTTGCGCCCGTCCAAACTGTCGTTCCGGAAGAACTCGTACACGTCTCCGTGCAGACTGTTGGTTCCCGACTTGATTACAGCATTCATGATCGCGCCGTTGCCGCGCCCGAATTCCGCGCTGTACGAGTTGGTTTGTACCTTGAACTCTTCAATCGCATCCACCGAAGGCTGAATCACGAAAGCCTGTTCGTTCAGCACATCACCCAGATTCGAATTGTTGTCGACTCCGTCGAGCAAGAAGTTGTTCTGCAGCGAACGTGCTCCGTTGGAGCTGAATCCGTAGCTGGCGGAGACTCGCGAACCCGGTTCGGCCGGGGCTACTCCCGCACCCAGCAGCGCCAGCTGCGCATAATTCCGGCCGTTGAGCGGCAGAGTGGTCGCCTGCTGGGAATTGACGACCTGGCCCAGTTCGGACGTTTCCGTCTGCAACTGCGGACTTTGCGTGCTTATCGTCACGCTCTCGTGGATGTTGCCCACCTGCATGATCACGTCCACTTCCGGGCGCGCCTGAACGTCGACGACAATCGGCCCGGCAACCGCTTTCTTGAATCCGGTCTTCTCCACCGCGATGTTGTAGCGCCCGACCTTCAACGGGCTGGCCACAAACTCGCCCTGGCCGTTGGTGGTGGCGCTGAACCCGGTCCCGCGATCGACGTCGGTGACGGTGACCGTAGCGCCGGACACCAAGGCTCCGCTCGAATCCTTCACCACCCCGGTGATGGCACCGGCATCTTTTTGCGCCCAGGCGCTGGTCGAGCCCAGAATCAGGGACAGGAAACAAAATGAAAGAAAAGGAAAGAAAGGGCTCGGTGCCCGAATTGCGAGGGCCGCCGGTCGCGAAGGTCGGGAAGTCATGGGAGCTCCGATGTTCCTGAGCTTGGTTTGCGCGAATTTAGTCAGTTCCTGAGCGTTTGTCAACCGATTTATTCCGAAGGCTTTCGATTTCTGTCGCCTCCCGCCTCGATTCCGCCTGAGGTTCGGGTACAATAAGCTGCTTCTTCGAATCGCACATGTTTGCCGAGGAACGGCGCCTTCAAATCCGCGAACTCCTCCTGGTGCAACGCAGCGTAACCGCCTCTGAACTCTGTGACCGGCTGAAGGTCACGTCCGCCACCATCCGCCGCGATTTGGCCGCTCTGGAACATGAAGGGGTGCTGGTCCGGTCTCACGGAGGAGCGGTTTCGCGGATGTCGAACACCAATTTCCAGCCTTCCTATGACACCCAGCTGCGCACCAACAATGCGGAAAAACAACGGATCGCCCGAACCGCCGAACAATTCGTGCTCGACGGGGACACCGTCTTTCTCGAGGGCAGCACAACGGTTTTCGAGCTGGCCCGACGCTTGATTCACCGCCGCCGGCTGACCGTCGTGACCAATTCCCCCCCCATTGTGTGCGAGCTGCAGCGCAGCGCGGGAGTAACGGTGCTTTGCACTGGCGGCGATCTTCGGAAGGATACGTTTTATCTTTCGGGCGAATGGCCACAGCGCGCTCTGGCAGAGATCCGGTTGGACAAGGCGGTTCTCGGCGTCAGTGCGATTGACCCGGAGTACGGAATCTCCACCGCCAGCCACGCGGAGGCGCAAATCAAGAAAATGCTCACCCGGGCGGCTCGCACCCGGATTGCTCTGGCCGACAACGGAAAATTCGGCAAGCAATCGTTTGCTTATGTCGGCCCAATCACGGACATCGACATTCTTGTGACTGACGCGGAAACCAGTCCCAGCTACATCAAAGAACTGCGCGACGCGGGTTTACAGGTGGTGGTGGCGGAATCCGGGCAGCCGGTCATAAAAGCAAAATATCGCTCATATAACAGCAAAAAGAATTGACAATCGCTCACCTTCGCGCTAGGTTGTCGCCTAAACATCGCCGGCCAGGTGCATCGCCCCAATTTAAGGAGTGAGGATTATTGAGTGATTGTGGCAAGAAAGTCAGGCTCTGCCGGGTGTTGGGCGGAGCGGGCCATCGCGCCTTAGTGGTGGCTTTTGATCATGCCCTCGTCCTGGGACCGATTCCGGGCACGCAGGATCCGCTGAGACAGATTCGTCGTTTTGCGGATGCCGAAGTTGACGCCGTGCTTCTGAGCCTTGGCCTTATTCGACACTTCGCCGATTCCCCGCTCCCTCGTCGCTTGCCTGCCCTGATCGCCCGTATTGATTGGACCACGGTGTGGTCAGCGATGGCGAACAACGGAGAAGGCCAATTGCGCAGTTCGCTGCTTGCTCGGCCCGAGGATGCTCTGCGCCACGGCGCGGACGCAGTTGTGACCTACATGGTGGTGGGCACGGGTGACGCCGATTTTGAAAGCAAAGAGATTGCGCGCACGGCAGAAGTCGCTCGCGAATGTGAGCGTATCGGGGTACCTCTGATCGTCGAGTCGTTGGCTCGCGGGCAGAACGTGGAAAATCCTGGTGACGCGAGATGGCTCAATCTCCACACCCGCATGGCCGCCGAAATCGGAGCCGATGCCGTGAAGACCGACTACACTGGCGATCTGGTCTCGATGAAGTCCGTCGTTGAAAATTGCCCGATCCCGATTCTCGTTTTGGGGGGCAGCCGGCAAGGTTCGGATGAAGCTGCGCTGGAGGCGGTTCGAAACGCCGTGCGTGCCGGCGCCGCCGGAGTGTTTTTCGGCAGAAATGTGTTTCAAGCTGCCGATATGGAGCGTTTCCTGCGGCATGCCCGCTCCATTCTGGACGGCAGCGCAGTTCTTCATCCCCAAAACTAATGGCGGCGCGCAATCAGAATCGAGTCGAACGCTCCAGAAGCATTTTGGACATGCGCGCTGGCTTCCGCATACGAGCGCCGTGGGGCCACCTGGCAGTTCTTGAGGGCGGCGGCCACATTTGCGAGTTGGGACTCAACGCCCTGCCTGGAGTAAATCCGTTATGGAAACCGCCCTGGACGACGATGGACCCGTCCCGCTACCTGCCCGGCGAGCACCACCGCAGATACGGTCCTCCGCCGGACGGAAAACTCCTGGCTGGCATCGCCGGCCACAGCCTCAGCTTTGATCACTTCGGACCTCCCTCGCAAGCGGAGACGGCAGCCGGTTTGGCGACCCATGGCGAAGCTCCAGTCGCAAGGTGGCGGCGGCTGAAAACCGCGTCTCTCACGGGGCTATCCTACGGCTGCACTCTTCCGGCGGCGCAGATCCGCTTCCGGAGAACGATTGTGCCCGATCGCGCGCATCCAGTCTTTCGTATCGAAGAGTTCGCCGAAAACCTGAGCCTGTACGACCGGCCGATTTCGTGGAATGAACACGTCACTTTCGGTCCACCGTTCCTTGAACCAGGAACCACCATATTTGATATGCCGGCCACGAGGGCGAAGGTGTGTCCGCCTAGTTACAGCAAGCAGATCTTTCTTCAGCCAGACGCTGAATTCATCTGGCCCCATGGCCCGGGAAAAAGCGGCGCCGTCCGAAACTTGCGTACCACGCCGAATGAGCGATTCGGTCACTACACGGCTCAGTTGCTGGACCCCGGGCTGGAAATCGCTTTCATCAGCGCCTGCAATCCGCGGCAGCAGTTCCTGGTGCTTTATGTTTTCCGGCGCAAGGATTTTCCCTGGGTCGGGAATTGGGAGGAGCACAACCACCGCCAGGGCGCACCATGGAAGGGAGAGACCTTTTGTCGCGGGCTCGAGTTCAGCACCACTCCCTTTGCCATTCCTCGCCGTGAAACGATCGATCAAGGTCCGCTCTGTGGCCAGCGCACGTATATCTGGTTGTCGGCTAAGTGCGCCGCCAGCATTCGTTTCCTGATTTTGTTATTCACGGTTCCGCGGGATTTTGGGGGAGTCCAGCAGGTCTCGATCACAGACGGCCGCGCCTTGATAAGGGAAGCAGGAGCTCGCCAGCGCCAGTTCGAGGTCCCCGTGGGAAACTTTCTGGGAGTGGAGAGGGCGCCGCAGAGCCGTGCGAAAGGATTGGTCCGATGAGCTTGCTGGCCGTCGATATCGGATCAAGCGCCTGCAAGGCGGCAGCATTCACGACAAGCGGAGAGATCCTGGCGGGACACGCGTACCGCTGTGCGGCGATCCTACGTGGATCTTCGGTGGCCGAGCTCAACCCGGAAGCTTTGTGGAATGCTCTTTGTTGCTCGTGTCGCGCCGTGGGGAGAAATTTGCGCGACCCTGTTCAGGTTCTGGCTATCAGCTCGCACGGTGAAACTTTCGTCGCGCTCGACGCCTACGGCCGCCCAGTCCGGGACGCGATTCTTAATCGGGACAACCGGGCGATCGAGGAAGCGGAACGGTGTGAGCAACTTATCGGCCGGCAGCGGTTGTTCGCGATCACCGGCCTGCTTTCGCATCCGATGTATCCGATTGCCAAGATTCTTTGGTTGCGGAAACATGAACCTCGGTCTTTTGAGTCCACCAAGATTTTCGTCACTCCGGTCGGATATCTGTTGCAAAAGATGGGGCTGCCGCCGTATGTCGATTATTCGCTGGCCTCACGATTCCTCTGTTTCGACATCGCGAAGCGTTGTTGGTCCGATGAGGTTCTCAGCGCGACGGAACTCCGCGCCGAATGTCTTCCCCATGCGGCGCCCGCCGGAACGATTGTGGGGAAGCTGAATTCTCAAGCCGCCGGTGAGCTCGGCCTTCCCCCGGAGACTCCAGTCGTGTTGGGAGGTCACGATCAGCCTTGCGGCGCGCTTGGCTCCGGGGTGACAGAAGGCGGCCGGGTTTCTGATTCGATGGGAACTTACGAGTGCCTTCTGGCGTCAACGGATGCTCCGAGCCTGGGCGACAGAGCCCTCGCAGCGTCATTGAATTCCTACTGTCACGTCATTCCCGACAAGTTTGTAACCATCGCCTACTTTCCTTCTGGAATCATGATGCGGTGGTTCCATGACTTGCTCTACCGAGAAGCCGGGGGAGCACCGGACGCTGACAGTGCTGGTCAAGATGCGGAAGCTAATCACTATGCGCTTCTCGAGGCGCACGCGCCTGAAGGCCCAACCGGGCTAGCTGTGATGCCGCATCTGGCGGGGACATGCAACCCTGAATTCAGTCCGCGCGCTCGCGGCCTCATCGCCGGACTTAACCCGTCGATGGGGCGGGCGCACATTTACAAAGGAATCCTGGAGGGATTGGCGTGCGAGCTTGCGATCCTGACCGGGCTGCTGGCGGAAGCGATTGGTGAGTTCGGTGACATTTATGTGAGCGGCGGCGGTTCTCGCTCCCCACTCGGTCTGCGGCTACGCGCGGCCCTCACGGGCCGCACCTTGCACCTTCTGCACCAACAGGAAACGGTATGCCTAGGAACCGCAATTCTCGCCGGGTTGGCCATTGGCGAATACGACAGCATCCGCCAGGCGGCGGCGGCAGTCGTGCGAGAAACGGCAACCTTCGCTCCCGATCGCGTAATGGCAGAAAGCTATCGCGACCAGTTCGGGCAGTATCAGCGGCTGCGGGCTGCAGCCATTCCGCTGTTTTGAAAACGGTCCGGGGAGGAACCCTTTGATTCAACCGACGATCGGTTTCATTGTCTACGGAGTTCACAAGGATGGACTCAAAGATCCCTCGGGTACACCCTTCATCGATGACACGCTGATCCGCGCTTCCAAGCAGGCGCTGGTGCAGGCTGGCATCAAGGTTGTGGAGCATGACATCGTGATTGCCTCGAAAGAAGAAGCGCGCAGTGCGATGAAGAAGATGAAGTCCGATGACCGCGTCGACATGGTCGTGCTGTTCTCCGGAACGTGGGTGTGGGCAGCTCATCTGGTCGCGGCCGTGCGCGACTTTGTTGCCTGCGGTAAAGCTGTACTGCTCTGGACGCACCCTGGATCGCAAGGTTGGAGACCGGTCGGCGGTTTGGTCATGCATGGCGGTTTGCTGGAAATCGGGGTGCCGCATAAATTTGTGTACGGTGAAGCTGATGACTCTGAAACCATTACCAAAATCACGAGCTACGCCCGTGCTGCTCAGCTGAAGAACCTTCTGAATATGTCGACGATCGGCAGCTTCGGAGGGCGCGGCATGGGCCAGACTTGCGGGGCCGCCGATCCGTCGCAATGGATGCGCATGTTCGGAGTCGACATCGACTCGCGCGACACCACGGAACTGATCCGGGCCGCCGAGGCTGTCCCGGCCAGGGAAATCTCCGCCCTCGAGCCACGATTAAAAGAGCTTTTTGGCGCTGAGCCGGAAAAGACTGTGGTGAACGAGCGCTCCATCCGCCTCTACCTGGCGCTGAAGAAGCTGGTCGAGAAAGAAAGATTCGACTTCTATACGATCCAGTCGTTTCCCGGCTTGGGCGACGATTACTCGGCTACCTGTTTTGCGCAAAGCATGATGCTGGAGGATGGCTTCGGCACTTCTACTTTGGGAGATTTCAACACCGCTCTCACCGTGTGGCTTCTTACCAGGCTGAGCAAACAACCTGTGTATTACGGCGATCTGCAGCACATCGACAAAAAGAAGAAGGAAATCAAGATCATTGGTGATGGGGCCTGTCCGCCCTCACTCGCGGGCAAACTGGGCCCGGCGGGATTCTCTGAGCACGGAATCCCCACCGAAGGCGAGGCCGGCGGACTTTCCGTCAGGCTTATTTGCAAAGTGGGAGAAGGGGTCCTCGCTCGGATCGGCCGGGTCAACGGTGACTTCCAGATGGTGCTGACTCGCGCCACCATTTTCGAACCATCGAGCGCGCGCCTCAAGCAGCGTCTGGCAGAATGTGGCATCCCTTTTTGGCCGCACGGGTTCGTCACAGTTGATTGCGATGTGGAAAAGATGCTGGAAAGCTGGACCAACGAGTACGCGTGTCTTGGCTACGGTCTGGAGTTGTACCCGGCCCTCATTGATTTTTGTGATCTCACCGGTATCCGGGCGGTGCTCCCCTGATGTCGCGGATTTATCACTCTCAGATTCTTAAGAAGATTTTCCTGCGATACATCCAAAACAGGATGAGCCAGAAAATCAGCATGACTCCGAGGCCATAAGCTACGGGCTGGAAAGTTGGTCCTGCCGCCACAGAGATCAGCCAGCCGAAATGACGCTGCAAGGCCTTGTACCAGAAAGGCTCCATCGTCCAACTCATTACGTACACGGCAATCGAGTTCATCCCCACCACGATCAGCGGAAGCGCCCAGCGTCGCCATCCTTTCCACTCGATAAGCGCGTAAAAGCCGGCGAGCATTAGCACCACCCAGCCTCCGCTGTAGAGGGTGTACGACGGCGTCCAAATTCGCTTCACGATGGGGCAAAGCCCCACCCATTGCCACACCAATCCCAGCAGAAGCAAGCCAGCGCCCCCGACTAGGAGCCCGCGCAGTTTCTCCGCGGTTGACTTCTCACTCCTGAGCCATTCTCCGGTCAAAAGGCCAAGGATCATGGTCGCCAGGGTGGGAATAAAATTCAGGGTGGACCAGCCTCCCTCGTTGAACAGAAAGGGATGTTCGCGTGGAAACAGATTCAAAAACCACACATCGAATGCCCATGACAGATTGGAATTCTTGTTCCAGTGAGATAAAAAGCCGGTGTAATGATGCTGCCAATCGGGTGGAACTCCGACTCGGGCGTAGTCGAAGTTCGGACCAGGGGCCGGATAAAGCGCGAATGCCCCCCAGAAGCAAATCAAAATCAGCACGGTCACGATGATTTGGGTCCGCACGCGTGTAAATCCCAGCAGAAACAGGGGCAGGTAACCCAATCCGATCTGAGTAAGGGTGTCTTCAAACGTGAAATAGGTTTGATTCGACCACTGGGAGCGAAGAAAAATACCCAACGCCACCAGCAACAGCGCCCGCCAGGCAGCGTGGCCCAGCATGTGCTTGAAGTCCTGCCCTTTTGCCTGCCGGCTCGCGATTGAAAACGGCAAGGCAGCGCCCACCAGAAAAGAAAATGCAGGTTGAATCAGGTCGTGCAGCGAGCAGCCCTGCCACGGCACGTGGTCGGTGTTGTAGGCGATAGCTCCCCAGAACCAACTATTCGGAAACGAGCGCGCCACCTCGTGAAGATGGGTTACCTCATTCAACATCAGCACCATCACCGTCCCTCGTAGCACATCGAGGGAGACCACGCGAGCGCTGCCCTTGCGCTCGACTGTGGGTGCTGGCGGCGCCTTTACTTCTTCGAATGTTCCCAGTTGCGCGGTCTCAGCCATAGGGGGATCCAATCCTCGGATGACGGTGCGTCCACTACCCTCGAAACAGTGTAGAACTCGAACGGTTTTTCCAGCGATCACGGGTAAAATCGGGGAATTTCTGCGGCGCTCCATTCCCGGCAACGGAGGCCTCACTGAGCGGAGTCGGCGCGCTCCATGCGGCGGCATCGTAGACATCAATATCGGGAGGCAGGCCGCGCTTCAGGCAATCCATGAGGCGGTAGTTCATCACGAAATCCATTCCGCCGTGTCCACCCACTTTTTGCGCGAGTTCCCCAGTGGACTTCCAGAGTGGGTGCTCGTATTTCTCGCGAAATCCATCCATGCTCTGCCAATTGTCGTCCTTTTGCCCATCCTGAAAAACCCGCGGCGGGTAATCGGCAAAAGCACCCTTGGTGCCTGAGATCAGGTTGAGCCGGCTGTATGGTCGCGGATTCACCACGTCGTGTTGCAGAAGGATGGAGCGCCCATTTACCGTTTTCATGATGCTCGTATTCATATCGCCGCAGACGTACTTCTCGGAGCGCTTGGGGTCTCCCTCGGGAAAATTTGCCCTCACATACGCACTCAGTGATTTCTCGGCGGAACTCACCGAAACCAGGTAGTCGAAGCGGTCGCCGCGGTTGATCTCCATATAATGGGCTACCGGACCCAGCCCGTGAGTCGGATACAGATTTCCATTGCGTTCGATATGCGGGAATCGTCTCCACAGGCCTTCTCCCTCACCCGAGGTCAAAATGCCCCGCAGGTCATGGAGGTAAGCCGCCTCCCCGTGCGTAATTTCGCCGAAAAACCCGTCACGCACCATTTCGAGCACCATCATCTCGGAAGAACCGTAGCAGCAGTTCTCCAGGATCATGCAGTGCTTGCGGGTCGCCTCGGACGTATTCACCAAGTCCCAGCATTCCTCTAAGGTCGTGGCGGCCGGCACTTCCACTGCCGCATGCTTCCCGTTTTTCATCGCGTCGATCGCCATGGGAACATGCCAGTTCCAGGGAGTTGCAATGTAAACGATGTCGAGGTCGAGCTGATTCAGGTTCTTGAAATCCCAATCGCCTTGGTGGAACCCGGCGGGCTTGGCCTGGCTGGCGTCGGTGACGGCCTTCTGCGCCCGCTCCACCTTTTCCGGCACCAGGTCGCAAATGGCCTTCACTTCAACGTTGTCAACCGCCAGCAGATCGCGCAGTAAACTGGTCCCTCGCCCGCCGACTCCGATGATTCCCATCTTCACCCGTTCTCTTGCCTGGAACGGAACACCCATCATGGTGGGAGCGCTGCTCTTTGCAGCAACGGCCGCAGGATTCAAATTCAGAACCTCATTGGCCACCACAAGTCCGGCACCGCCGACTGCAGTGCGGGTTATGAAGTCGCGTCGCGAAATACATCCGGACTCTTTCTGCTTTTCCACGGTGGCCGCCTTTGTGGGTTCTTGCCGCATGTCTGATGGACACAAACGGAACCGGCTTGGCGATGAGGTCACCAATTATATCGTCTCACCCAAGCCCTGCGATGGGGCCGAAACCTCGCTGGTGGCCGAGAATGTAAGCTTTCCCCATGGGCCATCGAGCGCCGGAAGTCGTAACGATCGACCTGCCCGCAAAATACGACGCCTCGCTGCGGAATCTTTCGAAACTGGCCGCGCCAATCGCGAGCAGCAGACGGGAACTGAGATGTAAACGGTTGGGGGCTGGGTCGCTCCTGATGGCGATGCGGAGAATCAAGCACCGTTTCGCTGGTCTCGTGTCGCGTTGCCCCCCAATCCGGTACAATCCTCGAGCGGCATGCCAATTCAAATGATTCGACGTTCCTACCAATCCAGACATCGGCCTACGTTTCTTGTCATCGCAATCGCTGCGCTCGCTTTGTCCTTCGCGTCGGCACAACAACCCGCCGTTTCTGACTCCAGCATCATCGAGCAAGGCCATTTCACGCTCCACAAGTTCGAGCAGCCCATCGGCGAAGAAACCTACGAAATCCGCCACGACGGCGACTCTCTCGCGGCTAAGATCGACTTCAAATTCACCGACCGCGGCGCCGCCGTCCCGCTCACCACGACATTCCGTGCTGCCCAGGATCTGACCCCCCAATCTTTCGAGATCAAAGGCCGCACCGCTCGTCCGGTTTCGATCGACGAAGCCGTCACCATCGACAACGGCAAGATCCACCTCCGCAGCCGCGACAAGCAAAGTGATCTCCCGCTGCCCGCCGGCCCGTTCTTCACGATTGCCGGCTACGCTCCCACCACCATGCAGATGCTGATGGTCCGCTATTGGGCCACGCACGGGGCGCCCGCGCAACTGGCAACGCTGCCTGGCGGGTCGGTGAAGGTCGAAGCGCGCGGCCAGGACACGATTCACGTCGGCGTCAAAGACGAAAAACTCGACCGCTACACCGTCGAAGGCCTGATCTGGGGACGCGAAACCCTCTGGTTCGACGCCAACCGCAACCTGGTCGCCCTGGTTTCGACCGATGCCGAGTTCGATCACTTCGAAGCCGTCCGCGACGGTTACGAACCCGCTCTCGGAGACTTCGTCGGCCGCGCCGGAGCCGATGGCATGGCGGCTCTTGCGGAGATTTCCAAAGGCATCCCGGGCAGCCACGATCGGACGCTCGCCATTGTCGGCGCCACGCTGATTGACGGCACCGGCCGAGCTCCGGTTCCCGACTCGGCAGTCGTGATCCACGAAGGCCGCATCGTCGCAGCAGGTCCACGATCAAACGTGAAGATCCCCAGGCATGCCAAGGTCATCGACGCACAGGGAAAG
>Ga0123355_10005417_pt1 | contig 18670 bp, 21 predicted proteins | sample TergutEmb28metaG_3_FD_89872 | JGI IMG/M metagenome (GOLD analysis project Ga0123355, IMG submission 89872) | Embiratermes neotenicus P1 segment gut microbial communities from Petit-Saut dam, French Guiana - Emb289 P1 | ecosystem: Host-associated > Arthropoda: Insects > Digestive system > Gut ... | reverse complement strand
TTGTGCGCGGGGGTTTAAAAAATTTTTTTTTTTATAATTGGTGGGCTTCCCAAATGGGGTAGCGCTTTTATAAATAAAAATAAATAATTTTTTTTTCTCCCCCCCCCCCCCCCCCTTTTTTTTTTAAATGAACAAACTGAGGATAAAAGTCATTGTGTCCAACAAGTATAGATTCCTGGAATGAAACGAAGTACTTTTTATTCGTATGTATATCATGTAAATTTCTGAAAATGTGGAAATGCAGAATGACATTGCATGTGCAATGCAGTTTGTTTTTTTCTTGGCAGAACATATGGTATATTGGTACAACAAGCATGATCCTGTAGGTGGCCAGTGATGAATGTGTTGATACGCAAAGCAAGATGTTTGGTACACTTGTAGGCTTGGTCGCCATCTTAACTGCATATGCATTTGCAGAAGTGCAGTGCAAGGTTAAACACTTAGTGAATGAGTCATTTTCAGTTAATTACTGATATATTAATTTTTCTGAAGGTGAAGTCATCAGCAGAATTAATTCATGACCTGGAGGATCGTATTCATGACCTGGAGAATGACTTGGAAGTGAGTCAGGTGGCTCAGAAAAGTCTGAAGCTTGTAGCACGTCAGTCTGAACAGAAGATGCTGGCTTACCAAATGTTTGTCAATGATTTATGTTTTGCATTATCACGGAAGGGTGTTGTTCGAGTGGTAGATGGCCAAGGAACGGAGGCAAGTTATAGTTTAAATAAAATGGTTTCTTCTAAACATCTTTTGCTGCTGAACTCTTTTGGCTTTGAGAAAACTTTACTGGCATCCAGACAAGTAAGTATTAAATGTGAATCTGAAATCACAGGGAAATCCAGTTTTGAAGTGAAGCTGTTTGTGACTTCTTGTGTCAGTGAACCATAATTTTTATACCTCCTTTGGGTTTCCCGTGGTACATGATGACTCTAATCAGTGTATTGTAAATATAGTTTACTGCTCATATTGTGGCTTTTCTGATAAGATTATAATGCTTGTTGGTAACATGTGTGCAGATGTTGGTGAAACGAGTTCTGAACACTGAAACACAAACAAATGTAACAGAGAGGCACCCTCATCAGAATGTTGCAGAAATATGTCACAAGGATCACGTCCTGAATTCTGTAAGTGACTGTCAAGCACAAGTGGTACATGAACTACTGGTGTGTCTTGACTCAGCCTCTAAGACTTGCAGCAAGTTTGCTAGGAAGGTATTTTATTTTTCTTTCTTTTTTTTTAATTGTAGTCCTTGATTTATTTACATTTTTGTTTTACATTAAAAACCTTAACTTTGTTGTGGATATTTTTACAGTAGCTAATGACATTTATGGATCATTAATGTGTTTGAGTCAAGTTATCTTACATTGTGAGTAGTCACTGGTGACTGAATCTTTGATTTCACCCATTCCTTTTGTACTGTACAACACGGCTGAACTCTCCTCTGTTTCCTGGTCATAAATTTAGTGCTAGTTCTTTATTATTCCTAGTTTTGTGTTTGTTTGTTCAGATATGACTGAAACAAATATCCAACACATAGATTTTTGTCACACATTTTTATGCACTTCAGTTCATTTTTATACGGATGCTGTATGCAGTGGCATATCTGAAAGTTCTTGGACAGGGTCACTAATGAAGTGTTTTAACTTACCTTTGATGTTGGTCCTTGTTGTCCCCTTCAAAATAGTCCCTTTCTGGGTTTGTGCAATGGACCCTGTGTTTCTGCCACTGCTGGAAACACTGAACTGGCTTTTTGGAGTTCAATGTCTGTTGGTTAATGACTGTTCCTGAATATCAAGAACATGCTGGAAATGGCACCCTTGTAGCTGTGATTTCATTCCCTGGAACAAGACGAAATCACAGGACTAAATGAGACAAATAAGGAGGGTAGGATGTTTTTAACAGTCGCAGTACAGGCCAAGCAATGGCCATTGGCACCTTATGATGAATCAATCAGACGCGGTTCTACCATCATTCTGGCCGTTTTTGGTGGCCTTGCTCTGTCACAAGCTGAGAAATCTGGTAATAATGCTGGTTAACTTTTTGGCCTGGTAAACAGTGCTATCACACTTAAAAAAAAAAAAGGACAGACAGACTGGTAGGTGGACAACCTGTACACTCTTCTGCTTATTCACTGACGATATGTTACAAGTTTCAGTTCATTGTATGAATATTGCATTGGACATTGCCCCATTACTCTAGTAGTTAGTGTACTAACTTTCTATCTTAAAACTCCAGGAATTTCTTGACGACTAGCTCCAGAAATGTTAGATTCTAAAGGACTGTACTCTGTAGAGTGAGTGAATAATTGAGTGAGTATGTTATTCATTCAGTCATTCCAGTGAGTCAAGTATTATCACCATTCACAGGATTAGTCATCTGTGAGCTGAAAGTTGAAATGAAGTAACAATTTTGTTCCAGATGGAGTCTGTGAAGCAGGCGGTGCAGTCTTTCGCAGCTGTTATGTCTTGCAGACAGGAAGGTGTTCCTGTCCGTGACCCTTGTGAAGCTGCAAATCATTCATTGAACTTTAGTTCTGAATCACCATCTAATGAAGCAGAACCAGTTTGCATGGTTGGTAACTCAGAACAAAGATTGGGTGGGCTTACTGACAAAGAAACAGAGAAACTAGAGTTTCCTGATCACTGTGCAGAACCTGTCAGTGAGAAAGCGTTCACAAATGTTGACCAGACTATCATGACTCCTTAGTTCCTGAGAAGCCATCTGCATTAGTTATTGAAGGGGAAACTGAAGTTTGTCATTATATGGTAAGTGACGTGATGTTGGACAGAAATCGTCATTATTATTTGTGGCTTGTACACTGTGATGTTTCAGTATTGCCTCATGTACATTTGTGTAATAGTTAATTTTTTTTCTTTTAGGTTCTGAGGAAGAGACTGTTCACAGATTCAGAAATTTTAATATTCCTGATAGTTTTTTTTGAGTAAACAGGCTGTGATTCATTCCAACAAGTTATTGTTGTTTAACAAACTGAACTGAGTAATATTAGTGTTAGGTAAATAGAAACATTTTTCTGTGATTTATTACACAACTAGCAGTGATCACAAGGGTAATCTGCTACATGTTACCTGTGTATCTTCTAGCTTTGGTATAATGGCACCTCTTAAGTTCACTGCATAATTTTGTTTGTATTGTTACTGTGTTGTGTGATCTTGTATCACTTACGTATATTGAGTGTGATATTATTAACACATTTACAGAATTTATGGAAAAATTGTGTGCCTCTGTTACCAGACTTTGTCTGTTATTCCATAAGAAACTTCTTCCAGAAGTTCTTTAAATACATATTAATCCCTCTCCTTACTAGTAAGTGCTTTTGTAACTGGTAGTGTTTCTTTTTATGTAACGGTCACATTTTTTGTTTCACACAAACTTTATCCACATTATTGCTTGAACTGATGATGTAAACTTTGTGTTATGGACTTAACTGTATTATTTGAACGAATGATTTTCCTTGCATATTTTGGACGTGATTGACTCCAGTTCAACAGTGCCTTTAAAAATTGGCAGTTTTGCATGTGTAAGGTAAAGTAAAAATAAAGGTAAAGTTCACCCCAGAACAGGCCAAGGAGGCTGAGAGGGGGAGTAGAAGATAGCTTTACTTTTTCTTTAAACTTGGCACCAGATAGGGGTGGGTGGTCAACTCCACGCCTTGGCTGCTTTACCCCGTGGGAATGATCCGGAATCCATTGTATAGGAGGTTGGATGGGCCCCAGGGCTTGTCTGAACAGGCGCAGAAAATCACACCCCCACCAGGATTTGATCCCAGGACTGTCCTCCCTGTAGCGAGTCGCTGTTTTGCGTGTATCACCTTATCAAAACATTTGCACAGTATCACTGGAAACATGATTGAAAAGTTGTATTTTAATTTTGATTTTCAAGAATGAAGCATGTCAGATGACTAATATTTAATCTACACATTTATTGGACAACAAAAGTGATGACAGTGTACCAGCAGGCCAAATGTGGCATGATGAAATAAGTAGCAACAGGGCTACAGTTCATCGTTTCATTGCTTTCATTTCTGGATTGAAGACTCTTGTTTGTCATATCAGTGCAGTTTCTGAATAATTTGAATGCTCTTAATTAATATTTATGGATGAACAATATTTTAAAGTAGTTTTTACACCTACTTCATATTGGGAAAATCCAGGAATTAAAACTTTGGGCCTTGAGACTATACTGGCTGAGGTTTTTGTGGCTTCTATATGCTATTTAGGGCAAATGCTTTGATAGTACCATGACATAGGACACAACTGTCTCTCCCCACAGCCTTTCCACTGTATCATTTCCTGGACACCCTATCTTTGATAGTGGGTAACTATTGTAGTTGATAAAGTGTCATGAAATACAGTCTCAGTTTGTACAGACTACAAATTCAAAGAAACAAGAACAATACTTGGCAGCCAGATATTGTGATTGGTGAAATATGCCATTTTGTAGCACTTATATTTCTGACGGGGTCAAGATGATTAGGACACAGTGAAGAATTATTGGTCAGCTAACAAGCTAATTGTATGAGTAGTCCAGTCTATGTGTATTCAGATGTCAAAATCTGACTGGTTTCTACATTTACTGAGATTTTGTCACTTTAGAAATAAGCAGAAGAAGTCAATGTTGTGACAGGTTGTGAAAGAGCATGTCAGTAATATCTATTTGACATGTACCACCTGGTACAAAATTTTATTACTAATTAAATAATTGTGAAGTTCAAGGTAGTGCATCCCAAGAAAGCAAAAAGAATTTGAAATAAAACTGTACAAATTTTGCAGTTGCATGTGCCATGACCATTTATGTGACCAGTTACCACCCGTGTACGAAATGCAGTGCTCCAGCTACCAAGAAGAATGAAGGGCATCAGACACAAACTGTTCCTGGACAGTTATTTTTTATTGTTTCTTCTCTTTGTAGATGATGATAAAATAAACAACTATAGCACAGTTTGTTACAGTAGAAGGGGCATGCTAATAATACTTCAGGCCGCATACATTGGAACTGAGGAAAGGAACCTAATGTAGATGAATAGAGGCACAAGTTCTGATTGCTGGAAAGACAAGAAAGTGTGTCTTCTTACCATCATTTACAGTGAAGAAGGAAATGCACCAAACCTTTGTGCATTGAAAGTTATGGTAGAAATATGGATTTTATGTATGTGAGTAATATGGCTAATAGCTATGTCATTTTCTGTACAACATGGAAATCGATAAAATAACTTTTTTGTGGTTAGAATGCATATGACACCATGTAGTCATGTAGGTGGTACAAATGTTTTGGAGGAGCATGCTTTCACAATGTTCAGGTTAGCACCTTCTGCCTTGAAGATTTGAAGTACTTTGTTACTGCAAAATGTTTGCAACTCACCGGCCAAAGTACATAGCATCAAAATCCAGAAGATTCCACTAAATTTTATCACTGTGAGAATCTTGTATATCATGAAAAACTTTCATTGTCAGTAACTTGAACTTTTTCACAATTCATAGATGAAATGGGCATGTGCCCATGCATCATGTGTGGCAATTTTTGCAGCATGGGATATCAGTGGACATTATTACAAGCAGTTTTTGTGTGTCAGGTCGACTTCAGTCATTCTAATCACTCACCTACCAAGGGTGAAACATTTTGGTGTTGAGGCTACCATCAATATCAGGGTGTACAAAATTTTAGGCTAGTGGCAGTGGTATAGTTACAGTCTGTGTTCGTGAGATGTGCCACTTGCTCATTGGTCAGCTGATGCTCCATGTTTCAAGACAGAATATTTGTCTTATCTTCAAGGGTTCACTGCCATATTCCAGAAGAATTTGGACTCAGTATCAGGTAACCCTTATGTTGTAACCCTTATGTTGGAGGCAGCAGATTACTCTGAAATATCAGTATGCATGTGTGTGACATCACATTCTAGAAGAGAGTTTTCTTTAGATAATACATGTTTATGGTATGCAACCTTTTATATTTCTTAAAGTACTTAACTGTGATAAATTTTTGTTTGTGGAGTTATGCCATTATTGCACTATGCAGATTATCATGATCAGAACAGTTTTGAAATTGAATTTCATAAATTGAGTGTGTTCCTGTGGCCAAATCTATGATCTGTTTCTCACTTAGCAGCAGAAATGAGAATAAAGAGGAATAAGTGTCACAATGAATTGTGATTCTCTTTGCCTGGGAAGACATTAATTAACATAAACTTCCAATCAGATGGACCTGAAGATACTCAGGCTACTTTTATGTCCATTTGTCTGTCTCTACACAAGCAATACTTTGCAGCACCTGCTTTTGATAACATTTGATATAAAAGGTTTCTGATAATATGTATTACATAGTATACAAATTAATTTATGCAACAGTCTAAATACATTGTTACATGAATGTTGGTAAGAGTTTACTTTTATGTGAAAAAGTACGGTTTTACTAAAATTATCAATTTAATCTATTCTGCGCATATCTGAATTTAACATCTTTTTCATGACTGACTATGAAGTGTTTAAATGAATATCATGAATATATTTTTCTTCATGTTTTATTATAGATAGAACAAAATTATAATATACAGATAGAGTGTAAAGTCTTCGAAAATGTCTTTGGAAATTGCAGCACAAATCAAAATTAAATTCACAGTGTAATTGAGAGAAGGTAAAATTCTGAAAATACTTGCTGACATTCAGTGCATAATTGTTTTCTGATATCTTATGTTCCCTGTGTGGTGACCAAGGAATATAATAATCCCATTGCAGCCCATGCAGGATGTAAAAGGCAACCAAAATGGGTACCCAGTGCCTGGGGGTATAGCTGGGTCACCCTGTCCTGTGGCTTTTAAGTATGGTGTTCTGGCCCTGCAGGTTGGGGATTGGGTGACAGGCCAACTGTTTGGAAACCCAAATTGTGGCCTCGGAACAGTCAGACAGTGGAATTGACCTAGGCAGTGGAAAAAAGTTAATGAGATAAGGACAGCAACTTTGAATGTACACACATTGTACAGAGCAGGAGCAATGATTGAACTGGTGAAAGGAGTGGATAATTATGAAGTAGATGTATGTGTTTTACAAGAAATTAGAAGAAAGAATTGTATCATTGTATATAGTAGAAATAAAAGTGACAAACATGAATTTGGAACAGGATTTTATATTAGACATATTATGGATAATTTACTTCATTTGTAACCTGTAAATGAAAGAATTTGTAAAATTAGAGTTAAACTTAAATATTACTATTTGACTTTGATATGAACACATGCCTCAAATGAAGAAAAAGATGAAGTAGCCAAAGAAGAAGTGTATAGTTCTTTGGAGAAGGTATGTGATGCAGTTCCCAATTACATGCAACAGTACTAAGGGAATTCAATGTTGAAGTTAGAAACCAAGTCCTATTTATATCCAACATGTGGAGGGCACAGCAAAACAAATGATAATGAAGTTATAAATTTTGCTCTGGGAAGAGATTTAGCTGTGACAGGAACATGGTGTCACTATTAGGACATTCACAAGGTCACCTGGAGATCACCTGACAACAAAGTATGTAACCAGATAAAACACAAATTGGTTGGCAGAAGAGGTGCTGAAACAGAATCAGGCCTTTTTTAGTGAGGGCCAAAATTAGACTGAAAATTAAGAGAAGTGAGTAGACAAAGCAAAGTGAGCTAAAGAAATGGGATATTGGTAAACTTAATTAAAAAGGAGAATTCATGAAGGAGGTAACAGCAAATGTACAAAATACCCAATTAGAAGAAGTGGGAGATACAAATGAAATATGGAACAAAATCAAAAAAGAAATAAATGAAGCATCTGGAAAAATAATAGGAAAAGAAGAAAGATCACAAAGAAAGAGCTAGTTTGATGATGAATGTCAAATAATAACAGAAGATAAAAAAGAGAGCTTGCAACGAAACAATTAACAAAAACACCATACAAAATGAACAAGAATAAAAGAAAAGAAGCACATAAAATATGTAGACAAAAAAGGAAGAGAGTACTGTGTAAATCAAAACTGGAGCAAATGGAAATAGCTAATAAAAATTAGGCAAATAAATTTTATCAAGAAGTGGATAGTATAAGAAACGGATTCAGACCACAAACTGATTAGAGATAAGGACGGTAACATAAGAAGCAGCAAAGAGAAAGTCGTGCAAAGGTGACTTGAAAATTATAATAAGCGCTTTGAACTGCAAGATGGAATAGACAGTGACAGTGGAGAAGAGTGAACAATGTGTGCACAAACCGCAGAAACATATGTTAAACCACCAAATGATGTAGATATGGAGATGGCAATAAGTAAATTGAAAAATGGGAAAGCAACTGTGTGATTAAATTGATTAAAGAGGGAGGAAAAGAGCCCAAGAAGGTCATTTATGAACTCATTTCGAAAATATGGGAAGATGTCATACCACAGGAGTGGAATTATGGCATGATATTTCCAATTAATGGAGAGGGGGTGCATGATGATTACACTGCTTAGCACATCATATATAATTCTGGCGAGTATTGTATGTGCAAAATTAGTACCATATGCTGAGGAAATAATAAGGGAATACCAAGGAGGTTTTTGAAGCGGAAGATCAACTGTTCATAAAATTTTTACTATGAGACAAATACTAGAAAAATGTAGGAAACAGAATGTAGATGTACATGAACTGTTTATTGATTTGCAAGCAGCAAATGACACTATATGGAGGAAGGAATTATGGAGTGCAATGAATAAACTAGGTTTCCAAAAAACATTAGTTAAATTGTGCAGAATTTAAAATAATGAAATACATACTAAGGTTAAAATTGGTTAACATTTACCCTCTAAATTTAAAGTTAAGAAAGGTTTGAGACAAGGAGATGTGATTGCTCCTTTGTTGTTTAATATGGTGGTGGAAACTGCAATTAGAAGGTCTAAAGTAGGAACTCAGGAAACCATATTTAAAAAATGTAGTCAAATTATGGCGCATGCTGAAGATGCGGTTTTATGGGAAGAAGATTACAAGATGTTGAAGTATTTACATCACTGGTCAAACTTACAAATTAGATGTGATTAGAAATAAATGGGGGGGAAAAAAGACAAAATTGATGATAGTATCAAGAAAGCCTTACAGTAAAAATGTATATGTACAACTTGGTGCATATAATTTTTAAATAGACAAAGACTATACATATCTTGGTACAATTCTAACAAATAAAAATGAATTAATACCAGAGATTGAAAAAACAGTTATGAATCCAAATAGAGCATATTGTGCACTTCCTCCTCTAATGAAGAGCCAATCAGTATTAGGAGCAGGAAAATTAAAAATCTGTAAGACATAAATAAGATCAGTGGCAATGTACATAGCAGAATCTTGGACATTGAATGAAGATATTGCTAGACAGCTGGCTGCTTTTGAAAGAAAAGTTTTAAGAAGAGTGGGGGGAATTAAAGTAAATGTAAATTGGAGAAAGTGCTGTTATGAAGAATTAATGCAGTTGTTTGGAGATTTAGAGACCCAGACGTAGATGGGAGGATAATATTAAGATGGATCTTCGGGCAGTGGGAGGGGGTGGAGACTGGATGGAGTTGGCTCAGGATAGAGACAGATGGCGGGCACTTGTGAATACGGTGATGAACTTTCGGGTTCCATAAAGTGCGGGGAATTTCTTGACTAGCTGCAGAACCAGTTAGCTTCTCAAGATGGACTCTGCTCCATGGAGTAAGTAAGTAGATATACTTTCATTTGTCAGAATAAGTAAGCTGAATTGGATTGGTCATGTTAATAGAATGAATAGTAATAGAAAAATAAGTCAAGTATATAACAATAATCCTCAGGGAAGTCAACTAAGAGGAGGATGAAAAGGCAGATAGTGGAATCGTGTAGAAACAGATGTTAATGAATGCAAAATTACGAATTGGAAAGAGAGGTCAAAAAATATTGCTGACTGGGTACTGACATTCTGGGGCTACCTATCGGTCCCACTTTCAAGATCTCATTTACACCACAGCAGAAGCCTGCAATCATGCGTGTAAGATTTTTCCTCCTACCGTAATGGAAGAACACAGATTGAAGTTGTTTGATTAGAGGGAGCTGAGAAGAATACATAGACACAAGAAAAAGGAAATAACAGGAGAATTGAGAAGATTACACAGTGAGGTAATTTTTAATTTTTCATGTTAAGGAAATATTATAGTGATCAAATCAAGGAAAATTGGATTGATGAGGCTAGAACATTTGAGTATCACTGACAGTATTGGATAATGTCACATTTCTTTTCCTGGATTAGCAGAAGCCTTTTTTACCTTGATATTTTACTGTTTTTTGCCAGACGTGTGACGTATCTGGTCACAAGATAAAAATATGTAACACAGTTTTCTTATTGTAATGTCTTTATCCTGTGAAGGACCTTGCATGCCTACCAACTGCGCACTGCATGTATAAACATAACATGATAGCCAAGAATAGTTGGCTCCCAGTTGTACAGTCTGTATGCTAGGAAAACTGAGACCTTGTATTGTTTTTGATTTTTAGTAACTTTTGAGCATTTTGTATTAGTAATTTTTTCTTGTTTATTTAAATAAAGCAAAAGACATAAAACATACATGTTTGAGAGACTGGGAGAATTGTGTTCCTTTCTGTTGCTGTTGGTTTGCTCTGTGTTATTTTCCTGTATTATAGTGCACTTTCCACATAGGTACTTGAGTATACTGATTGATAATATTTAGTTGGGTGGGAATGTCATTCACTGATTTCATTACTATAAACACATGACAGTATTTGCTGTCAGTATTTTTGTACATGTAATGAGTGTTTATTAAATAAATGTATTTCTTCTATAACAGTCAGTTTCTAAGAAATGTAAGGTGGTCTGTTTGGGGAAACCCACCATGGAAGTGGTCAGTTTGTAATAGAGTTGTACAGATTTGTAAAGCCTGCATCAAAGCTGAGGACACTGAAGTGGATTATAAAAATTATAAAAAAAATGTAAGCGTTAATTTCTTTGCTCTACTTCAGTAATTCACAACACACGTGGCTGTTTCAATAGGTCTGACTGAGCTGGATGGTGCAGCAGTAATACTCTTGGCTTTTATTGGAAGGTACCCAGTTTTAATCTTGGCCAGGGTACTGGATATCCTGACTGGTTTGTGTCAGTTCCTCCAGGTAAATACTGGGATGCTGCCAAGATATAGATCATTCTTAAAATCAATTTTAATTTTATGTGGGAACAAGATTCAGATGAAACAAATTTTGAATCCCTTTTGTATAGGTTCTTTATTTCATCCATTTAACTTGTATCCTAATTTCCTTTTTCTTAGCCACATGAAGTAAGAAAGTGCCACTTCATAAAACCTTCAGTATTTGGTTCACTGATATTCTACATAGAAAACAGATGTGAAATTTCAGAAGGTGCTATCTTCTAGATGGTTGTCATGTTCCAGTCTATGGAGTTTTTGCTGTTTCCATTTCTTTTGTTATTTGAAACACAGTCACATTCTGAAATAAGAGTCTAACTTGTGGAAGACGTACGTAGAAAGTAATCACACATTACCAGAGATCTCTGCTTTAAGTAACAGCCACAGCAGAAATCCACTTTTGAAGGCAGAACTTTGTCTTCTGTTAATCCAAAAATGTGCTTACAATATACAGTCACTGTACAGGTTTTCTTTTCTACATGCTAAATTTAATCATAATAGGTCACTCACTTTTTGTGCAGTCAGCTTCTATTTGAGAGGCTGTTTGTAAGCTCTACAAGCTGTGAAGGTCAGGGTGTATTTATTCCCTTCTTTCAGTCGTCCTTATAGAAAATGTGGCAGGTTAACAGTGACAGTTTCCAGTCACATGAACTTGCCCTGTGTATATATATTTAAGTGTGCCCAGCTTCCCTGTTGCCTCTGTCCTGGAGCCAGTCTTAGGTCTATTCTTAGCTTGCCTGTTGCTTGGTTGAGAGCTGCCCAAAATAGCAACAGCAGACTGTGTAGTGTAGAGTCAAACAGAATGTTCTTATCCTGCGTGCTGTAATGATTTGCAGATTGAAATTATGTATCTCTGTTTCATACTTTAAGTAGACTAGACCATTAATATTTATAATACAAAGAGCAACAGGAAAATTAAGTTTTTGGTAAAAATAAAATCATTAATTTTAGAATAACACAATTTGTGTTGTATGCTTTTAGGTATTTCTCATGTCATGGTTAAACAATGGAAGAAAGAAGGAGACATACTAATGTGAAGGTAATGTCGTTATTTACATCAATGAAGTAATTTGTTTCAAGGTATGAATATAAAACAAACAAGTAACCAAATGCTGCTATTTAGACTCTGGCTATATAATGCAGGATGTTATAAGAAAGATTTTAGGTTCTGACAGTGACTGAACAATACTGTCTTCTGGGGTGTGACACCGTGTAGTCTGGTAGAAACAGGTTACTCTGAAATGTCGGAATATATCTGCTAGACTATCCAGTGTCACATACAAGATGATATGTTTGTCACATGTCAACTAGATGCAGAAATACTGCACTTCTCCATTTAAACCATTTCAATCTTACTTGTTCATTGAAAAGAATTTGAAATTGAACAGTTGAGTTTTTAAGTTAACAAACTAAATTTGACTTTTCATTTAAGCACGTGGACAATAGATTGTGTAACATGCTTTAATAGTGGTGTAATCATCAGTTTTTGATTCAAGTCCTTCAGTCATGTTGTACTTTTTTACTTTTTGTGAAGTTTTATCAAAGAGTATATTGTGTATTTAGGTGAATTTTAATTTAAGGTACTTTGCTTCAGTTAAAATAATATTCTAAAACGTGATACGTGACAGTATTTTAAGGATATGTTTGAAGGGAACGTGGATGGTCTTCACAAACTGCAACAATATTTTTGACATTGTGTATAAAAAATAAGACAATAGTGAAATTTATTAATCCCGGTATGTTAGCTGTGTTCATGTAAACTGAAAAAATTTAATCATGATCAAATATTTGATACTTTTATCAACAAGAATATGCTGTTTAAATTGAACAAAAAAACAGGTAGTGTATCTATTGCAGACAATATTTTTCTGTACAATTCTCATCTGACTTCACAGTACAAAATGGCAACTTCGATTCAGTACCATGCACCGCTGTGTTTTGAATTTAAAACTGTGTAGCATAATATCCTCTGTATGTCTTTCTGTCTACACACTTTTCTTTTCTTATGCTCTACCTGTTAGGGAAGACTTAATTTATTTTAAGGATGTTCTTAATGATGAAAGAGTCCCGCGTATGTTTCTTATGTCTGCTGTTTGATTTGAAGGTGGATGTATTTATTTCTGTGTTCGTGAGACAAACTGGCTTTGGGTCACTTTGAAACAAATTGGTGACAGTCAGATCTTGTTTTAAAACTGTTGACATTTATTGATCCTTCTAAGGATGAATTTACTTCTACATGTTTAAATATCTCTACTATCAATGAGAAAATTTTCTGCAAAACAGTAGATCACTCTTTACAAAGAAAATGCTTCGGTTCATCTAAAATTGCTTTTTATAAGGAGTGTGCATTTTAATTTAGAAATATACAGATCATTAAATTCTGATTTTATAAACCATTTGCTGCAGTATGTTTTAATGCAGCCAATAAACTCATTGTGTTGCAGTTCTTTATTCCAGAGCAGTGGCATCACTGGGAAGTTCAGTGCATCTGATTCTATTTATAAATCCATTGTCTAGGAGCAGTGAGGTGAGCGTGCTTATTTATGACATTGTGTTAAAAACTGCACTAAGAAGTTCCGGACTGTGCTGTGACGTAGAAGATCACGTCGGTTTCTTGAAATTCTGCCATCAGCAGGAACCAGAAGCAAACTAACTGGAGAAAGGAATACACGGCAACTGGCCACTGTATTGCTCCTTGTAAGTACACCTTATAAAAGTGGATGAATTGCTAATTTTGTCATTCTGAAATAGAGTAATACAAAGATTTTTGGAGAAGATACATTATTTGATGTAACTGTCCTATAAGAGTATCCTGTAACAGCTCAAATTATTCTTAAAACTGCTGACAATGGCACTAACTTATGATTTTATTTTTTTCTTGTCATTGTAATAAATGTTTTTGTTGTAAAATTGTGTGAATTTGGTTTATTCAGTGGAAACAAGCCACTGAAGGCTACAATGCCCATCAAAGACAAAGTGTGTCTGTTCTGGTAGTCCAGTCAGTCTTAACTTTTTACATAGGCACTGTGTCATGTAAAAACCAGTGGTGGCTTATGCATATTTTTTTCTGGTGAGGGTACTTCTACAAAACACGGTAAAATAAGATTTCCAAAATGTAATGTGTTTTAATGTTATGAAATGCAGGTATTAGTGATTCCAGAATGAAAGTGATGTTATAACAAATATTTTCAAACCATTACTATGCCATTCACTGAGCAATGTGATTCAAACAACAACACTCATAATTTTGGAAATGTCTCCTTTGAGTCTGAGGTCTGACACTGGCTATCCTGATTGACAATTTTTGTGATTCTCAATCTGTCTAAGCAAATCCTGGGATGAAATCTTAATGCAGGTCATGACAACTTCCACATGATTTCAATTTTTTATCCCTAACCATCCTATGGTTTACTGCTGTATATTCTGAGTTCCCTACAGTGGCATGAAATTAAACATAAATAAACAAATAAATAAATGAAGTAAGTGTAACATTTTAATTTTTCTGACAGTATAGTACAGTTGCTCTTTTGTGAGAGCATGTGTCTTTTTCCATTAGCCTTTACATTGTGACACTTTACTGATGGCTTGGAGTGCAGTATAAAATTTGGTACCAGTATTCAGTCTGCCTAACATAGCTAAATGTGTTGCATTGTTAGTATGGAGTTTTTTGTTATTCTTAGGCACTCACATACTTGTGAAAAGCGCCTGTTCTCTTTGTTATGTCAATCTGTCTGTCCTGCTTTATGTATCAGCTTGGCTTACACTGGACTAATTTTTTTGACACTTGATATTGGGGACGTATATAAGAATCTGTTGTGAAAATCAAGATTTGATTAAATCGTATAAAATATTGTGTATTTTACATGAAGGCCTAGGTATGTTTTGTTGTGGCTGATGACATAACAGCACTGCTGTCAGTGACATTTAGTGGAACAATGCAAAATGAACACATGATTGCATTTCCATGGCAACATTTTCGGTATTTATTACATTTGTAACATTGCCAGTCTTGTGTGTAAAGTCTGATTTCATACCTCACAGGGAACACTTAATGCAAACTGGGTTCCTGTGCGGCACAAACTGAATCTTTGTATACTATGACAGTCCTAGACCTAGATATGTTTATATTTTTGACAGCACCCTGAAATCACTACATAATCTAAGTGAGCCAAAAGGTATTGGGCCTTTAGGACAGCTGACAATGTATATGCAGTACAGAATATCCTCTGCTTCAACAACAGTACCTAAAAGATGCATTTTTGGTCTTTTCATGGCAACAGTGGTTATACAAAATCACCAACATGCTGTGTTACATATACTTTGCCTTTCTTGTTCCAGTCATATCATTAGTGAGAGATGTTAGTCACACCTCCTTTATTCCTGCTGCTTTTGTCCTTCCAACAGTATGCTACAAAAACAAAATAAAGCATTTGTCATAAGGCATCCACACAATAAAGCAGCCCTAGAACACCATTCCTTGTTAAAATATTATTTTTTGTGCTTACATAAACCGTTAATCATGTCCTGTGTGGTTTATATGACCAGTCTACTTTGTCACCTTTTCTTCTTACACTTCACCATCAACATTATTTTAATTAAACATGGCCCTCCTCATATGCAGCTCATTTTGAGTCCATATGTACTCATATGCTTCGAGTGTTATCGACACAAAACATTGAAACATGTGAAATGAAAGGGTAAACACCAATTCACCTACTTTCACATGTGCTGATTTTATCTCAGAATTAGATAAAATAACAAAGATTATATTATTCACTAGACCTTGTCATCAACTTCAGTGGTAAAAGGGGAAGTGAAAGATCTCTGTCTGTCATCTGGCATTTTGCCTCATGTATTGCTGAGGCATGGTCCTGGCTGAAAGTGCCATGCCTTCTGAACTTGCTATTCGAGGCCTGCTTCCTTAACCTACCTCTCCTCACACCAACAAACTGCACCCTCAACTGGAGTGCTTCTACATTGACAAGATGGCATAATTACAAAGATAACACTACACACAACTTGCGTTTTGCATTTTGGGATACAGAATATTTTGAATTAGAAATATGTTCAGCCAGTGATGAATCATATTATCTATATTATATAGATGTATATATGAATGTCTATAATGTCAACATACCAAAACTATGGTTATATTTCAATTAATGTTTTAGGTGGGTTATGGCACAAAGTAGCCTAAATAATAAACCTCCATTAATAGAAGTATTGATGACATTAGAGTATGTCATACAGAACATAAAGACATTTGGTCTGAGATATTTGATGAGATTGGTTTAAAAAGTGTTATTGTTTCTTTATGTGCACTGATAGCCGAAGGCCCAATAGTGATTGTTAGTTCAGTGTTCAGCTTTGATCAAATCTGAGTTTTGTTGATATGTTTTAAATAATTATATGTGTAGCCATTATAGAGTTGCTTCATGTATAAAGAGAGACAAACTGAGAGCTCAAACATAAAATTTGCATATACTAGCTGCAAAGGGACTCATGAAGAAAGATATTATGTATATAATGGTAAACAAATCTAAAATTATAGGACAACTCTAAAATTTTAAGTAGTTACCATATGAGGAAATTGAAAATGGAATGTTCTGGTACTGGAAGGGATTTTATTTAGGAGAGGGAGGACAGTTAAGTGACAGGTGAAAATCTTTGATATTAGAAGAAAGTTTAAGGAATTGTTTATGGCATCACAGTTTTCAGCAGTTTACCAGTTAATCTCTTGTTTCTTAAGAGTGAAAAGGCAAAGTTTAAAGCAGCATTTAGGAGATACTTAAATACATGTTCCTTTTATGCTGTTGAAGAATTTCTGATATTTAAAAATTATTTTAACACTTTATATGAAGTCTGCCTGGTATTTTGTATGGTACTAGGTCTATACATTTTGCATGTTTATGACTTCTTCTGCATCCTACTGTCATTTTAAAACTAATGGGCCCATGAAATGTATGTACATATGTATGTATGTATGTAGGTATGTATGTATGCATGTATGTATATATGTATGTAGAATACATACATGTTATGAAATGATTTCCAGTGTTAAAATATATTACTGGTGTATGTTGTTTAAAGACAACCTCAAATGGTTTTTATTTCTTGTGACATGCACAACTAAAATTATTGTACATATTTCTCTTCGCACATTTTCCAATGGACACCTTAATTTTGTCTGCCAATTAATACCTGACAGCAGCATTTTGCATGACATGCATGTTAGAAAGGCTTGGTAATGAAGAGAGAACATGTGTGTTGCCAGTTAAAATACCTTATCATGTGCATTGTTAAAATATATTTCTATTACTTATCCAACAAAATAATTAATTTCTGAATTGGAGTGCAGATTTTTTAGAACCAACGTAATGGCACACCACAACTACAGTGTCTTCTTTTATTTTTGCACAAATGAAGTGCAAGTTGTGTACTGACAAGTATTCTAATTTGAATGGCGTACTGTAGGGTGTGACAGTCATATTTAAATGACCTTAGGGCTAAGAGTACTTGAAGAGGTGGAGCCAAATTTGTGGGGTGGCTGTTTTATCTCCCACTGTACTTGTGATTCCAGGCTCATTATTAGAGCACAGTGGGCAAGAATAAAATCACACTAGCATGTGTATAGAGAGTTACCAGATAATTTCAAATTATCACATCAATGGCATCAAATGAATGCTTAACATTTTTGTTTGCCATTTATATATCATATACTAGTGGCACATATGTCATGATTTTACAATTAATCTGTCCATACTACATATATAAAAACTTGTTGTAAGAAATTAGTTTTTACTGATCTACCTAACTAAATAATTAACAAATTCACTCCATGGAGAAGAATCTTTCTTGAGAAGCTAATAGATTCCCAGACAGTCAAGAGGAGCCTGCACTGTTTGGAACTCACAGGTTCATTGCATGCATTTGAAAAATCAGTCCTTACTTTTTTGTAAGAACTATGACATAAATGCAACAAATTTTGTGAATTTATGCAACCCCATTCATTGCAACCATCTGCAAATTACCAGTAATTTTTTCTGTAACATGTTCTCATTTTGTCTTTTAATCATTTCAAAGTTGTGAGTTGAGTATTTCCTTGTACAGTAAATGTGAAGGTCACATCATGACATGCCTGTGCAGGCACAGACAGGATGCAGAGGTATAGCTCCAACCCAACCTCGATGCTAGAAGGGGATAGGTGGTCAGCACCACACCCCGGCTACTTTCTCCCTGGGTAAGACCTGGTACCCTTTGCATAGGAGGCTGGACAAGCCTTGAGGCTGGTCTGGTTGGGCACAGAAGATTTGGCCTCCACCAGAATTCGAACCCTTGATCACTCAGCCCATAGCGAGTTGCTATACTGACTATGTTATCCTGGCTTCCTCACTTTTTTGCAGATCTTTCCATAATGTAATACAGAAAACATCTCGGAGGATATAAGGTGATTGTTTGCATAACTTGTCACAATACAGCAGCATGTTCTTGTGAACACTTTGTAACTTATTCATCA
>Ga0123355_10005416_pt1 | contig 18674 bp, 15 predicted proteins | sample TergutEmb28metaG_3_FD_89872 | JGI IMG/M metagenome (GOLD analysis project Ga0123355, IMG submission 89872) | Embiratermes neotenicus P1 segment gut microbial communities from Petit-Saut dam, French Guiana - Emb289 P1 | ecosystem: Host-associated > Arthropoda: Insects > Digestive system > Gut ... | reverse complement strand
GAGATGATTTTTAAAGAGGGGTGGAAGTGTTAACAACACAACCAAGATAGTGCTGATTAGTAGGCTCGCAAAGGGTGGAAGGGGGGGGGGGGGGGGGGTGCTTTGGTTGGTTGGCTGTCTGGTTTTGAGCCCAGACTGCCGCTGTCGCAAGCTGGATATACGCAACTATTGGCAGGGACATATGTGAAGCCGCCGTGCCTGAGGGGGAGTGCGGGCCGTGCCCCGACTTTGCATTATATACCCTGGTGTTCATCTTACAACTGAGGAAAAGTCACGGAAAAACCTCAGGGCATCCGAAAGGCGCTCGGCTCACCAACGTCGAGCACGATTCCTTTAGTCGACTTGGCCATCATCTAGCGGTGACCTCAACTGGCCTGCTGACACCTGCCGCTCTTGGCTTTCGCGTCAGGCGACGGGGGTCAACCTTCGGTTAGCGTAGGTATCTGCCGAGTTGCCGAAATAGGGGGTTCCTCACGTCAACTAACTTTGAGTCAAAGTTGGCAGTTAGGGTTCTGATGTGGTCGACGAAGAGTGGAACACCCAGGTCGTGATGAATCTGCTTGCCACTAACGTACCAGGTGGCACCCATAACAAGGCGAAGAAACTTGGATTGTAGCACCTGCAGCATCACGACGTGGGTGCGGGTGGCGAGCCTCCATGTGGGGCAAGCGTAATCCATCATGGGGCGCATTAGTCACTTATACAGCAGGACTCCGTTCCTGATGGAAATATCACTTCTCCTCTTCAGGAGGGGATCCAGCATACACATCCTTTCGGCAGTTTTCTTTCTGACCTGTCAATGTGAGGCGAACAGGAGAGCCGTGTATCTAGGGTCACTCCCAGATTACGTGTTTTGACCCATTGGATTGGCTCCCCGAAAAGTTTTACCGGTTGGGGCTTGGTGGAGCGAAGATTATCGAAGTGCTCTTCGAGACGTTTATGGCGATTCTCCATTCACTCTACCACCGTCGAAGGTCGTTGATGTAAGACGCCAGGTAGCTGATGAGCAGCGTCGGCTTTCGGGACGTGGCTAAGATGGCCGTGTCGACTGCGTAGTGGGCCAGCGCGACGTGGTGTGAGGGTGTAGGTATGTCGTAGACATACAGACTGAAAGGACAGGGAAATCAGACTACCCTGCGATATCCCAGCTCGCCTGACACTGACGAGATGACGTGACCGTCTGGAAGGACGTTTCGAACTTCCGACCCCGAAGGTATGATGAGATGGTTTGGACCAGGTAGGACAGGAGATTTAGGATCGTTAGCTTGTAAAAGAGGCAATCGATCAAAACGGTACCGAAGTCTTTGGTCATGTCGAGGAGGACCACACCTGTTAGGCTCTTCTTGTCAAAGTTGCTGGTTATTCTTTCAAAGAGGCGGGGCAGTTGCAACGGCGTGTTATGTCAGGGTTGTTGTAAGAAGCCAAGCCAAACCAAGTCAAGACAAAGTGTAAACTGGGGGCGGACACTTGCGAGAAGCGCAAGTTGTCGTCCCCCTGTCTGTTAGCCATTCCTGTGTTTGGCCGCATCGCTAGGATCTGTAACAGATACCTAAACTCTAACAAGGGAATGTGCTTACGCTAACGATTTTGAAGTCAGGCTGAGGGCCTTGACTGATCATGCCAAAGACTAGGGCTTAGGTTGCCCTGGACTGAGTATGGGAAGGTTAAACTTTGGTTGGTTGGCTGTCTGGGTTCTGAGCCCAGACTGGCTCTGTCGCAAACTGGAGGTAAGCGACGTTTGTCAGGCGCTTAGGTGAAGCCGCTGCACCTGGGGAGGGGAGTGCGGGCCGTGCTCCAACTTTGCATCGTATACCCTGGCATTTGCCTTATAACTGGGGAAAAATCACGGAAAACCCTCAGTCAGGGTAACCGAAGGGCGTTCGGCCGATCAGCGCCGAACGCGATTCATTTAGTCGTCTTGGTCATCATAGGCGATGACCTCGTCTGGCCTGCTGTCCCCCGCCGCCCTTGGCTTTCGCGTCAGTAGACGGGGTCAACCCTTGGTCAGTGTAAGTATCTGCCGAGTTGCCGTACTAAAGGATTCCCCACATCAGCTAACTTTGAGTCAAAGCTCTCAGTCAGGGCTCTGATGTGGTCGGCAAACAGCGGAACGCCCGGATCCCCGTGTATCTGCCTGTTACGTAATTACTAGGTGGCACAAGTAGCGAGGCGCAGACACTTTGATTGTAACACCTGTGGCCTTCGGACATGGGTGCGGGCAGCGGACCTCCACGCGGGGCACGCATAGTTCATCATGGGTCGGATGAGCAGCTTATATAGCAGCACTCAATTCCTGACGGAGAGATCATTCTTCCTATTCAGGAGCGGACCCAGTATACCCATCCTTTTAGCAGCCCTCTTCCTGACCTGATCGATGTGAGGCGACAAGATGAGTTGTGTATGTAGGGTCACCCCAGATAACGAGTTGTGTCGAATCATTGGATTGGTTCCCTGAAAAGTGTTACTGGTCGGGGCTCGATGAAGCGCCGTCCGGCACGCGCGAAGATTATCGCGGTGCTCTTAGAGACATTAATGGCGATTCTCCATTCACTCAACCAGCGTTGAAGGTCGTCGAGGTATGACTACAGGTAGCTGGCGAACAGCGCCGGCTTTCGGGACGTGGCTATGGTGGCCGTGTCGTCCGCGTGGAGGGGCAACTCGAAGTGGTGCGAGGCTGAGGGCGTGTCGTTGACATACAGACTGAAGAGGACAGGGAAATCAATCCACCTTGAGCTACGCCAGCCCGCATGCCTCGGCGAGATAACGTGGCCGTCTGGAAGGACGCTTCGAACGTCCGACCCCCGAGGTAGGATGAGATTGTATGGACTATGTAAGACGGGAAGTTTAGGAGCGTTAGCTTGTAGAGGAGGCCATCGATCCAGACGATATGGAAGGCTTTGGCCACGTCGAGGAATACTACGCCGGTGAGCCTCTTTTCGCCGAAATTCCTAGTTATTTTTTCAACGAGGCGGGCCAGCTGCAGTAACGTGCTGTGCTTGGGTCTAAACCCAAACTGCTCGTCTCGCATCAGTCCGCGTTCGCTTACTACACGTAAGATCCTAGATAGTAGAATCTTTTCAAATAATTTACCAATCGTGACCAAGAGACTAATGGGCCCATAGGAAGAGGGCAGTGCTGGATCCTTCCCCGGCTTAAGGACAGAGATCACTCGAGCGTGCTTCCACACTTGGGGAAAGTGATGTGTGCGGAGAACCGCATTGAAGATCTGAGCAGGAGGGAAACTGCTCGCTTGGGTAGATGCTTCAAGGCCCTGTTCAGGATACCGTTCGGGTCCGTAGCCTTGCTGAACTGGAGACCCCTGATGGCTTCGTGAACCTCGTCATGGTTGGTTAACTTGGGTTCGCTGGCAAGGGTCAAGAAGTAAGACGCCAAGTCAACCATCTCAATAACTGCCAGGACCGAAGAATCGGTCACCAGCTGAAACTGAGTCTCCAGACTATAGGCAAGGACTTCGAATTTTTCCGAGGTTGAGAGAGCGATTCCCCCGGGGCGTCCAGGGGGGGGGGGGAGATGGAGTAGGAATTCTCATCACCCGCTTTTTCATCCTCCACAGCGATAGGCCTTCGGGATCGAGGGATTCGAGTGTCGCGCTCCACTGGTATTTTCTCCACTCGTTGAACCGGCGGGTCATCGATTTTTTGTTAAAGCCTGGACAGATCGGTTTTTATCCAGCGCTACTGTTGGACTGCCTGTTGTGCGATTGGTTAGCAGGCAGAGCTTGTAGGAGTGGTAGGGCGAAGGACTACCAGTTGATGGTTGGTGATGTTGCATGAAAGGGCCTTTTCTGAACATGTGGGATGTTCCCACAGGAGTAAAAGTATAATAGTAACCAACTCTAATGTTACACATCTTAAAATAATAATGAATGAAATATTTACAGATATAAACAAATGGTTTAATACTAACCTATTAATATTTAAACTTTAGTACACCTCATTGTTTATAATTTAGAACAAGAAATTTTAATCATAACATTAATGTTGCATCATAACCACTGCATTTCTAACACCACACATACACACACACACACCAAGTTTTTGGGTTAATTAGAGATGATGCCTTGTCCTGGAAATACAATGTTGATAAAAAATGTCAAATTTGAATTGAGCTTGTTGTGCAATAAGATCAGTTAAATCTATATTGTCCCAAGAGAATTTAAGAATGATATATTTTTCTTACAAATATTCCATTATAGTTTATGGTATAATTTTGGGGGGCAATTCATCATCCAGCATTAAAAATTCAGAATTAAAAAATTATTAAATCATAACAAATTCAAGGAGTAGGGAATCCTGCAGAGATCTATTTAAAAATATGAAACTACTACCTCTATGTTCACAGTACATATAAGCTATGTTATTATACATAGTGAATAACAAATGTCTATGCACCATGAATATGAAAATTCATAAGTTTAATACTAGATAAAATACCAATATTTATCCACCTATCTCTAATTTGACCAAATTTCAGAAGGGGGCTTTTTTTTTTGGAACAAATATTTTCAGTCACCTCCTAGAAAACATAAAGTGTTCAACAAATGATTTGGAACGCTTTGGTATTGCCCTAATTTATACCTTGGAGGAATTCTTTAACTATAAAAGATAACCACACATATTTTATGTTTATCTCTAAGTTCAGGTAGTCTTATTGTTTGTCTCCAAAATTCATTATTGCTGTGACAAGGATTAGAAAGAGTAACCCTTGGCTGTTGTCGTACGATTGTATAATGTAAGGTCAAGTGTTCCCGTTACAGGCCCGGCGTGGCCCAGAGGGTGGGTAGAGGTATAGCTATACTCTTCTATGACCTTGGCACTAGAAGGGGGTCAGTAGCATGCCCCAGTCCCACTCTACCCCCAGGAATGACACAGTACCCATTGTACAGGAGGCTGGGTGGGCCCCAGGGCAGGTCTGGACGGGTGGAAAATCTCGTCCCCCACCGTGATTCGATCCCGGACCATCCAGCCCATAGTCAATTGCTATACCGACTGAGCTACCTGGCCCACGGTCGTGTGATGTATCTAGATAAATAATGATGACTAACGCTGCTTTTGCATTACTTGATTTTTAAAAATAACTATGTTGTACCTAAGTTTGGTTATGGAATACTTTGCTATGTGACCATTTCCACATACTTATGATATGTATCTATGATTGGATTCATGGAAAAGGATAAAGTTGATGATGATGATGATGATGATGATAATCATGGTGATGATGATGACTCATGATTCTGAAACTTATTAAGTCAAACTACATTCCATATGGTAAAACATTTAAGCAGTTATTGAGGCAGACACATGCACAAATGCAGTCGCTTGTGTACTATTTGGCAAGTACAACCACGAATAAGCAAGGGAGCGATATTGCAATGTGTGATGTAAACATGATAATTCTTCTGAAAATAAGTGGCACTCCACTTCACAAATATGCAGACAAGCCAAGTCAGTTGTACCCCATTTCTTGGTCAAATGAATGTGGCACTATGATTGACAAGTTCATTGTATTTGAGTGTGTAATAATAATTATCATCTCTCCAATTTCAAACTTTAAAAATACTTTGTATTCTTGCTGTGACTGCAAATGATTGATTTTATTCCAGGCACCATATAGGAACCTAGAAGATCGCATTCTACAGGTAAACCCTATTATGGAGGCTTTTGGCAACGCCAGGACAGGCATCAATTCCAACTCATCTCGGTTTGGAAAGTACCTGGACTTAACTATGACTCGAGCAGGAAAGGTCACTGGTGCCAGAGTGTCAGTTTACCTCCTTGAACAGTCACGAGTGTCTCAGCAAGCACAGTAAGATATATACTTATGTGAATCATTAATTTCAAGCTCAGCCAGACCTACTTATTTTATCTCTTTGAAAGTTGTAAAACTGATTGAGAAGTTTCAAAATAAATGCATCCATATGTCACAAAACTCATATATCAGTGTTGTATACCTGTTAGCCAATTGGCACACAATTCTGTGTTTCATGTGTTGACTGTTGAAAAATATAGAAAGAGCTAACACCATCTGAAGAAACTCTCATATGTATATCAATTAAAGAGTTCACACCGGAAGCATCACTACATCTTGCCTCATGCTGTGTGCTCTCCTATGGGACATTTAGTCCAATTATTGGCAGTAAAAATCACAAAGAAATTAATTTATTGTCCACAGAAATCCTATTTATAGATCATATTCATGACTGAAATTTTTGACAGGATTAAAAAAAAAAACTGCATTTCAAAGGCGGGATCTGTGCCTTGGTGTTCAGAGGGGACTGGAGGAACAAGTGAACCTAGTCTTTTGGGTTAACCAGAATGAGCAAACCTCACTCCTTGGATATAGATGTTTGTAGACACATATAGGTACTTATAGATGCTTCCCTAAGCAAGTGAGGCCTATTCAAGATTCTGGGCTTTTTGCAGTGGTGCAGTTGAAGTCTTCATTCTGCTGAGAAATTGCACCATGTTGCTGGGTGATTTGTACACCACATTTCTACCCAACATGATAGTTTTACCTTCAAGGGCCCTAACACCCCTTGAAGTTGGACATTTAAACCCTTGGAGACGAGACCACCATGCTGTCTCAAATATTTTGGCAGCAATCACCCAGTGGCATGGAGACACCCAAGAAGAATGATGACCTAAAGTTAGCTCCAGCAGTAACATTTCTGATATGTATTCCAGAGGTACCCATTTCTAATCTTGGTCGAAAAACCAACTATTTTGACTGAAGTGTTTTATGGTTTTCTTCAGTTTATCCAAGTAAATAAAGTTATAGTTCACCCTAGAACAATCTATGAAGGCCCGGGGGAGTAGATTTATTGCCCTACTTCTTCTTTACCCTCAGCGCCAGATAAGGGTGGGTGGTCAAAGCCACACACCAGCTGCTTTACCCCTGGTACCCATTGTACAGGAGGCTGAGTAGGCACTGGACGTTTGGAGAACATCTCACCTCTGCAGGGATTTGATCCCTGGACCATCCAGCAATTCGCTATACCGACTACACTACCCCAGCCCACTTATCCAAGTAAATGACTGTATTATATCTTGAAGTAAGACATGATTGCTTCCTTCCATATTCTTTCCAATCGAATATTTATTCTGCTTGAATCACAGGAGGCTACATATTCTGAGTTGATGGCAGCATCATTACAAATAAACAAAATAAAGAAATGCATTTTGTATGTAGTGGGTCATTACTTCTTGAAGCTGTTTTCACTTCCTTATACACGTTTTACCATTCTGTTCTTGTCTCCCTCTATCCTACTTAACCCAGTGAAACTTTCTCTTTTTGTCATAGCATGTTGTAACATGTGACACTACATGTTATTACTGTCAGGGGATCACAACGGTCCCCAATCGCTTAAAATAAACAATATCATACATTGTAAATTTTAATGCAATGTTCTTTTGTCTTTGCAGCAAACCTTGGCAATAGTCCCGTATTCAGTTTAAGTATACAGTATGTGTGCAACCAGACACATGTTCCATGTTCTTTGCCCCTACAACTTGACAGTAACCCTTTTTAACACAAAAAGATGTTAAAAAATTTCACTGTTAACATACATGTATTCATCCCTAATCTTTCTATCAAGCTGTTATGTTGTTGCTGTTCTCAAAATGCCAATAGATATTTTCTGAATTACAACAGTTTTGGACATAAAACTATCTGCTCTTTACTGTAAATTAAGAACACATAGCCTCTCCAAAAATATACAAAAATATACAAAATAAGAAAGACAAGAAATTCTGTTACTGCAAAGAGAAATTACTTGCCTGCTGAACCTCATAAAATGGAAACTCAAATTTGGATATAAAGAATTAATTGAATTTGCTCATCAGTTTATATGATTTGTTTAAAATTCTTTATGTCATTTAGCCAAACAAAAAATTTCACAATTGTATGTTTGGTACTTTCAGGTAAACAAGTTGTTTTATATGTGATTATCACATACTACATCATTTTATATGTGACATGTGCATCCAGCTATAGAAAGTTCATAAAATCAAAGCAGTTCAACAAAAAAAGTCCGAAAAAATCTGGTGGTAGATGTTACCACTACTCACTGCATAATAACCCATAAGAGTGTAGATCTAAGCTTTTTATTTGTTTCCCACCCCCCCACCTCTTACAATCAGAAGCTCATTAGCAGCTGTCTGACAAAGACATTGAACCACGAGCACATATTTCAGACCATGCACAAGGAGTACTCATTGCACTCTAACAGTGAGGCATGTATTTCAAGCAGTACTACAGAGCTCATGGCACTGAAAATGTTATACCGCGAAGTCAAGTAGCAGCACTTATATGTGTTTTGTGTAGTTAAGTTAAGGTAAACTTCCTAGGAATTCAAAAGTACAGTAATGGATGAGCATGATGTACACACATTAAAAAAGCCTTTGACTTAAACATAATGCAAAGAACTTAAAAACAGAGAGTATCTGACTTGCAATACTGCAGTGTCAGGTATTGTGAAATCACTATTTTTTTGAATGATGCTTCAGATATGGCAAGTATATTAGCATCAGTAAGTATCCTTTTTAACATATAACTATGTTTTAATTTTACAGGGGTGAGAGAAATTTCCATGTATTCTACTACTTATATGATGGTCTTGAATCTGACAATCGACTTGCAGAATTTCATTTAGACCCAGTATTGAGACTGCGTCATCATTATTTGGGGGAAGATGCACAGGACAGAGAAACAAAGAAGGTGAGAGCTGACCAATCGTTCTGTTATCTCTAAAAACATATTTTCAATATATAAATGAGAAAAATAATATGCAGCAGCTTTACAACTTCTGCTCAATGTTAAAACATTTTCATGATGTGTCATGAATGTAATCGACCAACACAGACAAATCTCATGACTAAAATTGCTGAATCCTAAAAAATAAGTTTGCTTCAGAATGCGGTTATGTCAAACAACCATGGCCCATGACAACTTCAGTATGGTGCTACTTATATTTAATATTACTTATGAATCATTCCAAGGTACAGTAGACACTGTGTCAACATGACCACAATTTCAATACAAATAAGGCTATTTGACACAATCACGAGTCAATTTAATCCACCCCTGTTCTGGCTCATCAAAATCACATTTTGTGGATGAAATATGTGGGAGGCTTTTGATGTATATAATAAATTCGTATATCTTATATGCAACTTTTGGTTGTGTTCTCATTTGATGGCTTCCCCTCTTCATGTGTGTCCCTCTTAGGCAAACTACTTCCTGCATAGTTGCCGTCTCGTAAGTAAAAAAACTACACTTATAAGTGCATGTGTGTGCACAAGCTCCTGCATGCATGATGCATAAATTTTAAATATCTGTCAGTCTCTTGTAATCTTCATCACACAAAGTGTTGTACCTAACACAAACATAATTGCAAGTGACAAAACTGGTGATAGTTCAGAGAACTTCAGGAATCATGTTTTAGATTCATGTGGAAGAAAGAAAAGCCATGGGTTAAAAACCTGAGGATCTTGACATATAGAGTCTCTAGAATGGTGTGTAGAATGTAAAGATGAAGGAGTCCTTGTATTTAGAGACCTCATTAATATGATAATACTAGGATGGTAGTAGTAATTAATATGACAATACTAGGATGGTAGTAATAATATAAATTATTTGTATGCTACAGACAAATGTGCAGAGGTACCACCAATTGAATGCAAGCTTCCGTCTTCTGGGATTTCATGATGATGAAGTGGATACAGTGTATTGTATCCTGGCAGCTATTTTGCACCTTGGTGATCTTGAATTTGGTGAAGTAGTGACGCAGGACAACACTGACAACAAAAGCCATGTCACTGACCTTGCTCCTTTGCACAGAGGTGGGTGAACTTGTCTCATGGGCTGTGAAGAGGGAATGAATCTGTTGTGCAAAGAGGTCTTGTTTTAACAAATATGTACAGGATCTTTGGCAAATCTTTCTCTTCAAAGCAGAGAATGTTTCTGCTGTAGACAACAATACATAAATGTTACAGTCAGCAATGATGTACACAGGTGTAACACTGAGTGTTGGTTTAAAAATTTGCTTCAGAGAAAGAAAGAAAGGTGGGTAGATGTGGAAGAATCAGAGACAGATAGAGAAAGAATAGGAAAGAAAATAACCAAAGGAGGAAAAAGGGAGGACGGTGAAGAGAAGGAACTGGGGAGAAGCAGCACATTCATGCAGTTTGTAAATGTAGAAGCTGAGGTTCTCACAGCAATGCCAATGAAGTTTCCAACCTTTGGGCATATGACACTGCAACGACTGGTGTGTAGGTACAAATGTTACAGAAAAGCTCGCCACCTCATCTTCAAGGTATACAATTCTTTGCAATTCCCTGAAGAATGAGGCAGCAAGCTGCTTTGAAACATCTGTAGTATTCTTCAAAACATCATAAGGCAGAAGACTGGAGACACCATAATTTGTAAATGTCTAGTCTGTGAGTCTCTAAATATTATCTTTTGTTGCATACTGTCAACAAATCTGTGAACATGTAGAAGTGAGTGTCTTTCACTTAATGGAGATGTGATCATGCATGACAGTTTCTCGTCTTCTCGGTGTGGAGCCAAGTGATATGTTGGAGGCACTAACATCGAACAGTGTGATGACACGGGGTGAGACTATCACAAGGAACAACACAGTTGCTGAAGCTTGTGCAGCTCGTGATGCCATGGCCAAGGGGCTGTATGGTCGACTGTTTGACTGGATGGTTAACCAAATCAACTGTCTACTGTCATTCAACAGAGCAACATGGTGAGCTATCATGTGTCTGGAAAAAACTTGTCTTCAGTTACATTAGTCCAACCTGTGATTTTGATCAAAGTCTGTATATAATCATCAGCAACAGTTCTATGTCTTCTACCACCCAGAAAAAAAAAGTTTTTGTTTGCCACAGCCCCCTTTTGTGTTGGGTTTTGCCCACACTTGCCTGCACTTCATATAAGTTTTTGGACAGCTGAAAATTTAGAAAAGTAGAACGAAGAAAATTTGTAGTTAGTGCAATAAAATTTTTTCAGTGGGTTTCTGCAGAAGAAACTGATCAGTATAAAATACTACCACTAGAAATTTGCTGCCCCTGGCACACGCTGACTTTGCTGGTGCTTAGAACCAGCTCTGATAATCATCTTCTCAAACCATATACACTGGATTAGATCACCGTATGATAAGACTCCCTCCAGTCTTCCATCTCGTGTAAATGCTCTTCCTGTATCTGTGTTCACTTCTAGTGGCGTATAATAAGAAATTTTCCTGTGGGTGACTCCACTTCATCTGTGAACCGATTTGCACTAAACTTGATGTTAGCATTATGCCTGTGTTATCCACCAGAAAGTCACAATTTTGAATTTGCTACAGCTGTAATAAAAGCAGGCTGATACACAAAGTTCTGGGGTGGAGTGATGTAACTCCCATTCCATAGGACCCTGAAGTGACATATGATAATAGATATATCAATATGAAACTTCTGTTGTAAATATATTTCAATAAAATGTGAAATAACATGTAGCTGCATGAAGATTTTTGAACTTTGGGTGTGACTAAAAAAACCACAGAAGCTACAAATGTAAAATCTGGTGCAGAGATATACAGTAAAATATATTTAGATTGTGTGTGACATATTGTTGTGAGTCAACTGCCATAAAATGGCAGTGATGTGATAGTTTGAGGTTATATAAAAAAAATTACTATATGCAGAATCTGTACCTGAATGATTATTTCACGAAAATAAAATACTTCAGAAGTTAGAAGATATTAATAAACCTGGTATAACAGAAAACTCTTTAAAATGAAAAGAGCTTAGAAGTTCTACCCAGAAGTCCTTGTCTCTGCTGCCCTTCTTCCCCTTGTCTCTCCACCTGTAGCTTTATATCTTAATTTTTGATGCTGTCATATGCTAGAATAATAATGACGATGTTAGTAGTATTAATTTTGTGTGTGTTTGTATTTACGTGTAAGTGAGAGTGTATTGTAATGTCCTTGCAATTAATACATGTGAAGCTTACATGCCAGAATATGAGACATATAACTTAGTTTCATGAATTTCTTTTCTGTTAATAGTGAAGAGAATTTGGCAGTAGGCCTGTTGGACATCTTTGGGTTTGAAAACTTTCTGCGGAATTCATTTGAACAACTGTGCATCAATATTGCTAATGAGCAGATCCAGTACTATTTCAACCAGCACATTTTCACGTGGGAACAGCAGGTAACATTTGTAATCTTACAACATAACATACATTCTTATCTGTGAATATTTAAGTGATTCTGTGGCAGCACAAACCAGTTGCTCAGTGCCATCAATGATGATGACGATGATGGTGACAGTGTTTGTAAAAATAATTTATACTAAAATCAGCAACAATATGAGTATTAGATGATAAATATGGAGTTTTTGGCAGGAATACATGGCAGAAGGCATACCAGTGGACCTAGTGGAGTTTTCGGATAATCGTCCTGTTCTTGATATGATGCTGTCTCGTCCAATGGGACTGCTTGCACTTTTGGATGAAGAGAGTCGCTTTCCTCGCTCTACTGACCGTTCTCTAATTGGTATGAATGTATAGATTTGAAATTACTACTCTCAAATCGAAAACTAATGTCTTACATTAAACTACAATAAAATATGCTAATTATGCTTGTACCATTCTGTCAATTCTTATATGCGTATTTTAGAAATTAGGTAGATTTCTTGAGAAGTAATGCTATAGGTATCTGACATATGACATTATTTTAATCAACATCCATTTCTGTTTCACTAATAAAATAAATAACTTTACTTCATTTGTCACAAATAATTCAAATATGTTACTGTGGTACTTAGGTCACATACAGCATCTAACAAGCTGAATACTTCTCTCTCAGTATCTCTGAAACATTAATATTTCCCTTACAATACTGAAATATTTTGGGGTACACAGCGGCAGAGTAGGTTGAAGCACTGTGGTACAAGCCAGAAGGTGGTGGTTTCGATTCCCGATGGGGTCATTGGGATTTTTCATTGACTGAATCCTTCTGACTTGACTATGGCCCTGGGGTCAACTCTGCCTCTAATAGAAGTGAGTACCAGGCCTATCTCCTGGGGGAAAGGCAGCCTTGGCATAGGGCTGACAGCCTTATCACCTTCATGTGCTGACTGTCTAAAATTCTGGGAGCCACAAGCACCTGAAACCCTAAGGGTCTGTCCAGTCCTGTAATGGGATAGCTTTACCAAATGCAATATGTTATCAGAATTTTGTAAATTTAATTGAAACAGACTATTTGCACAATTTTTGAATAATTATGTTTCATTTTGTATGAGTGCATTCTTTACTGATTTCTTCTTTCAGAAAAGTTCCACAATAATGTGAAGAGCAAATTTTATATGCGCCCAAAGTCAGATGCTCTGTGTTTTGCTATTCACCATTATGCTGGTCGTGTAGTCTACCAGGCAGAGAGTTTCATGGAAAAGAACCGCAATTTTCTTCCACCTGAAGTGATTCAGTTGCTGAGGCAGTCAAATCGGGATGTGGTCCGGTTTCTCTTCCAGTGTCCACTCACCAAAACAGGCAACCTTTACTCACCTAACCAAGAATCTCCACATAGTAACCCTGAAGGTTTTAAGGTATGATAAACTAATTTCATGGACCAGAGTATTAATTGAGGAGCTGATAGTCACTTAGCTAGTCAACAAACATCCTTTCATTTCCTATACTTCTTTAGAGAGACAGTGTATTATTTGTGACCCTATTGTGGTCCAGTTTAATGTAGTGCACTCCCTGTTCTTGAAAATTTGTTTATTGCACTTCTGCCTTTCAATGAAGGAAAGAATTACTTTTATGAGATAAACAGACTCTAAATGCATGTTTATTTTTATTTAACAATCAGCTGATCAATCTTCAAAAGAAACCTTATATGGATGTTATGTCATGGTAGGGCACCCCAACATCAGATTTCCTTATTCCTTGCCATCAGATTTAACAACATTGTGATCATGTGAAACCTTGATGTTCTGAAATAATGTAAAGTAACAAACCTTTGAAAACTGTGTAGTTTTATAAGGGTGATATTTTTATAGAATAAAACATAACAACATGACATGTTCATGACTTTAAGTTCAGTAGCTTTAAATATGGAAACAGTGGAGCTTCATATGTAAAATTTGGTAGAGTTATGTCATAAATGTACCTAAACATTGTTTATGAAATGTAAACAAGTCAGTATTTATAAATGTGGTGATTAAGTGAATCTTGGAGGTCATGTCCAACAAATTTAACATATAACCTACAGAATATGTTATTAAGTGACAGATTCTTAAAAAAAATAAAGATTAATAATAGTACTAATTATATGTACTATGTGCATTGGGGAACTGTTTGTTTATTACTTTTCTACCCAGTAGTCTTTCCTTGTCAGGTTTTTATGGTAAAACTTTGTATCCATTTTTCACATCTTATGTGCATATTTCATACCCCTCCCAATAAATTATCTTTCTCAATCACATAAACACAAACTCTTTATAACAACATATTAGTTTACCACAAAATTTTAAATTACATTAGTATAAATCACTTGAACAATTTTTGGAAACACTGAACTAGAAACTAGTAACTTTATCTCTATATTATAATTTTATGTAGCATAAAGCTATTTCTTGGAATATAATTTTTTTGTCTTGCTGCATGTAAAATGTCTGGATAATGATTTGTCAACAACTTTCAAAATCCGTTACAGTTATGAATGTAAGTCTAAAATGTGGACTCTTACAGGAAGCTTACAGCAGTCGTGGCCTGGCTTCACAGTCCCGAGCCCAACAAACAGTTGCCACATATTTCCGATATTCTCTAATGGACTTACTTCAGAAAATGGTCAGCGGATCTCCTCAGTTTGTACGCTGCATCAAGCCTAATGATTCACGTGTTCCCAAATTATTTGACTCCAGCAAGGTGTTGAAACAGTTGCGCTACACAGGAGTTATGGAGACAATACGGATACGTCAGAATGGCTTCTCACATAGGATACCATTTGGAGAGTTCTTGAAGAGGTACTCGCTTCTCAGCAGAGTATATGAGCATGGAAGTGACTACCTTCATCATATGTCCGTACTTTAAAATGTAAATATGTGGCTGTGGACTGGGTGGCAAAGGTTTGGTTTTTTTTTTAAAACCCTTTGCAGTTCAAATTATTGTCATGAATCCCAACAGTCTGGTCCAAATGAATTTTCAAGCAAATCTCTTATCTTTGAATTTAAAAAGCAGTCACTACAGAGCAGGAGCTTAGAAAAACAACCAATATAAAGATTTTAATATACAGTTGATTTGAGCTTGACATTGGTCCTGGCAGAGTGGAAAGTGCTGTCAAGTGTAACTCAACATTGGACTAATAGTTATTAAGGAAAAACAGAAGTTCATACAATTGTTTGGACTCACAAAACCTCAATGAGCAGTTTGGTGCAGCAGTAATGCTCTAGACTTTTATTCAGAAGGTTTTCATTTAAACTACTGGCAAAAACAATAAGTACACTGATTAGAGTTTCTGAGGCTTAGTCCAACCAAAAATTCTGGAATAAAACCTTGATTAGGTTATGACCATTTTCCCCCCTAATTCTTTCCAGTGTATTATTATCACTTTTACATCAATATTACAGCTGATATCAAATATTTTAAATTTGAGAAACTTTTCTAACAACAGAAACTTATACAATAAGGAGATGTCAGGGGCTGATTCAGTAGGAAAGGCTAGTTTGATACAATGGTCTTCATCAGCAGAACTCCTTCCTAAAATGTCCTCATGTCCTGCATCACCCATTACTTACAAATGAATAAGATTCCCTCCTGATATAGAGGGTAGCCATGTATGTAAGTGTTATAACAGACCCTTATATTATTCTGCATTATGTTTTCTTTATAGGTATTGCTTCTTGGGATTTGGATGGAATGAGCGTGTTGTGGCATCACGAGACAACTGCCGATTGTTGTTGGTGAGACTGAAGATGGATGGCTGGGCCCTTGGCAAGACTAAAGTGTTTCTGAAATACTACCATGTTGAATACTTAAATAAACTGTATGAGGAGCAGGTAAGCCACATCTTACTGGTAATCTCTTGAATGACTAGATTGACTCTGACAGACTGACAATTACACCAAGATTTTTACACCAAGACCATTGCTGATTGTGAATCCTCTTCCTAAAATTATTGTTCCATTAATCCTGAACTTTAAATGAAGCACAGTATTGTGCTTAGTGTTGCCCTTTGATAATAACTTGTCTCCATACAATGCAATCGTAAATAATGTAATATTGCTTCTCCTAAAACATTAATCACGTGAGACACACGAGGTTTGAAAATCACTGACACCAATGCAGTTGTAAAGTTTAAGAATATTTATTTTGCAGGATGTTAAATAAAATTACTAGAATCCCATTATAGTGGCCATACAATACAAAGTTTGCTCTTACTAAGGTGCTGTATAATTTATGCCAAGAAAATACACTATTTAGACATGGTCTATTCTGGTCAAAAGATATTCATTTCCAAACATAAAACCCAAAGGCTGACTCACACTGAATTATGGCCATGACAGAATAAAATTCACTATTCTCAGATAAGGACAAAGCTAAGTAACTACTCCTTGAAAAGATGGTAGTCACGCATCTCTTCAGAAATTCTCTGCCTCATATGGAACATGTAGATTACATATTTGCATAAGCTAGCCACTGCACCCTTTTCCTGAGACAGTTCGTTTCATTCCATATCATCAGCATTTTCCTTGATAAAATCCAGTTTAATATTGTCTCCCTGAGAAAGATGGTGTTGTGACTAAGCTGTAGACTTTAATTCAGGAGGTGCCTGGTTTGAATCTTGGTCAGGATACCAGTTATCCTGAGAGTGTTTTGTGACATTCCTTAGTCCTTCAAGGCAAATACCATGATAGAAATTCAAGTATGCTATGATTCTTTTATACCATACATTCTCTAATTGATAATTTATCAGATCATCTGTCAGATCGACAAAATACAGTCTGATATAAAATAAAACACAACAGAATATTATCTCTCATCTACACCTTGATCTCTCAAGTGTTCTCATCCCTTCACATTTACCAACAGAAATCTTTGATTTTTCTTTGTATCTTTCTCATATATGCTATGTGTCCCAAATTCTCATCCGTGATATATGTACTATGTGTCATGCCTTCCCTGATTCAATCACACTAATCCTTCAACAACTGGGGTTTAAATTAAAATTACTGCCCAGAATGGAGTGGTTTTAAATTTATAACACCCTTAAATTCATTCGTGACCATACAGTGCATTGAGACCAGCAATATGTGAAGGTAAGGTTAGGTTAAGAATGAAGACGACATCATCCTGGGGAAGAAACATTCAATCTGAGAACTGCTCACCTCCACATTATTGTGTATGAACATTCTCATTTATGATTTAATATGAACAACACATTACATGAAAAATTTAAGTTATTACCCATATTATGTTGGATATAGAAAGTAAACACCTATATAGATTTGACCAAAAGAAAACAACTTTTATTTTAATGCAGTATAAATTTGCCTATACAGGTTCACAAAATCGTTCTAGTGCAGGCGTGTGTACGCCGGTGGTTAGCACGTGCAAGGTATAAACGTGCAAAGTGGCAGATGGCATGCAGTGTGATGACTCTCCAACGATATGTGCGGGGTTGGCTGACCCGTCGTCACTACCAAGAACAGCGCAGATTAGCAGAACAAAAACGCCAGGAACAGGAGGCCAAAGCAAAGAAAGGTTTGCAGATCAACATGGATAATTATGTTAACAATGTACATACAAGTCATGTAAGTCCATATAATATTGTTTTTAATTGACCTTACAAAAATTGTGTGTTTAAACTAATAATAATTGTGATCGTGGAGGTGATGATGTTGATTGTACGAGCTACATGTTTCAGCCTATAAAGTCATTTTCAGGCTCACAAGTAATATTGTAATACTTAGAGTGAAACTAATTGTTGCATGAAAGTAGGAAGACTGTTCCCTAGATAATGGTATAGCAATTACTTCCACCTAATTATTTGAGCAAGCCTGTTGGATGTAAGTGGTGGCAAATACTTTAAATCACATTGCTGTTTGTTATTAGCTGCTGCAGGTGGGAACAGGGCAGGAGCAGGGGCATGGTTGAAGGCAAAATTGTTATGGCGATTGTCATCACAAGAGATGGGAGGAGAAGAGAAAGAAAACAATGCTCCTAAGAGGAATCTGGATGAGGAATCTGCTGCTGTTGTCATTCAGAGCCGTAAGTTATACTTATCTGTGTCAGACACATACATGTTAAAGAATCTGTTGTGAGCAACTGAGTAATCCAATTTGCAATGTCATAATTTGATGCCAAATTATGTTTAGTGTAGACCTGTAATGCTGATATCAACAGAATTGGTTCTGTAGTTTCAGAAATGAACCATGCACACTGACAAAGAGAGTAACAGGCACTACTTATCCAATACACATTTTATACAGGTTGTTAGATGGCATAATGATGTAATGTTATGGATCTTGAGGTGGGTCATCCCAGTTGTGTGGTATAATAACAATGTAATAATATTTTAGTCAACACAACTGTATTAATCTATTTTGCGTATTACAACACTACATGTTTCGGCCCTCCATGTGGGCCATCATCAGGTGTGTCTAGAG
>Ga0123355_10005415_pt1 | contig 18678 bp, 13 predicted proteins | sample TergutEmb28metaG_3_FD_89872 | JGI IMG/M metagenome (GOLD analysis project Ga0123355, IMG submission 89872) | Embiratermes neotenicus P1 segment gut microbial communities from Petit-Saut dam, French Guiana - Emb289 P1 | ecosystem: Host-associated > Arthropoda: Insects > Digestive system > Gut ... | reverse complement strand
TGTTTTGACAGTTGCTTCCTGTTGTTGCAACTCTGCCCATTTAGCAGAAACTTTTTGAGAATGAGCCATTATCTCTTTTTGATAATTTTCATATATAGACTCTTGCTCTGACAATGAGGCTTCTAATGCATTGTATGTCGCTTCTTTTTCCCTTAATAAGCCTTGGGCACTGAGGATACTTTCTTGTAGATTTTTGCAGTCAATCTCTTCTTTTTTCTTTTCTTCCTCTTTTTGATTTATAGCATTTTCCTGTTTTTGTAATTCGTCTGTAATTCGTTTTATATTGGCATTATTGTACTGCTGTTGAGCTTCTGCTAATTTCAGATCACTTTCAGTTTGTTCTATTAACCTTACCTGCCGGATTATTTGGCGATTAGCTTCTTTATAGTTGCTGTCTGCTATGGCTTCTTCTTCTTTTAATTCAGTTAAATGTTTTTGATTATGTTCAAGTTTCTTTTTTTCATCTTCTGATTGCTGTGATACAACAGCAAGTGAATTTTTTATTTTTTCTTTTTGCTCGTCTAAATCATGAACTTCTTCTAAAAATAAATTGATATGGAGGGTTTTATATTGTTCCCGCAAATTCAAATAAATTTTTGCTTGCTCGGCCTGTTCTGCAAGAGGTTCCATTTGCAGTGAAAGCTCATCAATGAGATCTTTAGCTCTGGCTAAATTCTCCTTTTCTGCTCCCAATTTTAGAAATGCCTCGTGCCTACGGGTCTTGTATTTTACTATACCTGCGGCTTCTTCAAAAAGATGCCTTCTATCTTCAGAGCGAGTGCTTAATATTTCATCAACCCTGCCCTGGCCTATTATAGAGTAACCTTCGCGCCCTACCCCTGTATCCATAAAAAGGCGGTGTACATCCTTCATGCGGCAACCGGCACCATTTATAAGATACTCGCTTTCTCCACTGCGATACACTCTACGAGTGACGGTAACTTCATTAAATGCTATGGGTAGCAAACCTTCTTCATTGTCAATCAACATATGTACCTCTGCATACCCAAGAGGCTTTCTATGTTGAGTTCCGGCAAAGATGACATCTTCCATTTTTGCGCCACGCAAACTTTTTACACTTTGCTCGCCCATTACCCAGCGTATAGCATCGCCAATGTTACTTTTACCACTGCCATTGGGACCTACCACAGCGGTAATACCGGCAGGGAAGTCTAATTTAATTTTATCCGGGAAGGATTTAAATCCTGCTATTTCTAGTCGTTTAAGAAACATATTAATGAAAGTTTGTTCTCCTATCAGTTTTTTCTATAATGATACCACATAGATTTTTAGTATAGCAAGAAAAAGTAAACTCACGTTACCTATAACCAATACCCTGCTAACATAATTAAATCTCTATAGTCATAAGGTGTGGTAAGAACAAATTGAAAACCATCTTGCTCATAAATTAAAATGCTATGTGTGCTTTCTACCAGCAAATAAGCGGGTACATCTTGTATAAATACAGGCCAAAAAGCACTTCCGGTTAAATCATAAATAGGGAGTCCGGCACTTACAACTACAGTGCCCCCAAATCTGCTTTCTAAATGGAAGATGGTTACATCTCCATCGTGATCTGTATAAATAATCTGCCAGCCTTCGGGTGCTGAAAGCGAAACAAAATCAATTTCTAATGGAGACTGTTCTGCTGCCATCATAGGCGGAGATGGTATTTGTGTTGCTTCAGGAATCTCGTTACTAACATTATTAAAAAGATATGATGCAGTAAAAATAATAATCAGCAAGGATGCAGCGGTTGTCATCCAAACCATTAAACGTTTTCGACGTTTTACAATAGCTCTTTCATGAGAGAGTGCAGCATAAATTTTTTCATCTAAGCGATCAAGAGGTAGTTCTTCTTGCTCTAAAGCTATACGCTCACAATGATATCTTGCTCCGGTTTCATTAACATATTGCAAAGCTAATGATTTTAGTAAATTTTCGTCATTTTGCATATGCTTCATGCCGCTTACACCTCCTTCATCAATTGCATTAATTTCTTTCTAGCCCTATGTAATCTCACGGTGACATTATTTTCGCTGATGTTTAATATTTTACCAATTTCCTTATGAGATAGGTCATGGGCATATTTTAGCAGGAAAACGGACTTTAAATCTTCGTTAAGCTTATCAATTAGGCTAATTGCTTGTGATGCCTCTTCTTTTGAAGCGATAAATTCTTCCAAGTTAAAGCTATCTACTTGATCATGCTCATTAATATCAACCGGAAGGCTTTTATTTTTGCGATGATACAGGTTTATAGCTATATTTTTAACAATTGTCACCAAAAATGCAATGGTTTGATTGGAATCGGGATCCTTGATTTTATGAAGATGCCGATATACACGTATAAAGGCTTCACTAACAGCATCTTCAGCAAGGGCATGATCTTTTAAAATATCAAATGCTTTGCTCCATAATAAACGTTTATATTTTTCGTACAAATATTCAAATGTATTTTTATCTGCCTCTAAGTCAAAGGCCAAAATAATCAACATAAAAAACCTCCCTACTGCATATGAAGATTATAACTATCCCTATTCCTCATTTACGTACAATGCTTCAAGTTTAGAGAGCACAAATTCAAGTTTCAAATCCAGTGAAGCCAGCAAATTTTCAGGTATTGCACCATTGCTAAGTGCCAGCTCTGTTTTTTCAGCAATATTTATAAGTTCATTTTCACGGATAAGCCCTGCCAAGCCTTTTAGCGTATGCACCAAAAGATGAGCCGTTTTAATGTCATTTATCTGAATTGCCTCATTTATTTTAGATATAACATTTTTTTGACTGCGAACAAAGTTTTTGCATATTTCTCTATACATGCCCAAATCTTCTATATAGTTATCAAAATATGCATCAATGTTTGTATATTTCGCTTCATCGTAAAGATTGGTACCGGCAGGATTGATAGCATGAAAGTCATCAAGCGTTGGCATGTATTTATCTCTTATAAATTTGTTTAACACTGCATTTAAATGTGTACTTTGAATAGGCTTTGATAAAAATCCGTCAAAGCCATTACATAAAAATTCTTCTGCCTGACCCACTAAAGCATTTGCAGTTAAAGCTACAATAGGATGCTTATAATCCAACCGGCGAATAATAGAGGTAGTTTCAGTACCATTTAAATATGACATCATTTGATCCATAAAAATTATATCGTATATTTCTCCACGCTCAATTTTTTGTATAGCAGATTGTCCACTTGTGCAGGTATCAATTTGCAGGTGATAGAGACTAAGTAATCCCTTAGCTACATATATATTAACATCTACATCATCTACCACCAGTACACGTCCGTAAGGCATAGGCTCCGGCTTAAATGAAAACTTTTTTGAAACTGATTGTGTTTTTACATTAAAGTTTCTTGGTTGCTTGGCTACTACTATACCCAGTGTCTCATTGCTTCCAATTTGCTGTGGTAAAACAACTGTAACAGTAGTGCCTTTACCTACTTTACTGTCCACACTGATAGTAGCATTCATCATTTTAAGCAGGTTATGGGTTATTGGCATACCCAGCCCTGCACCCATAATATGGACATTACGCGCTTTATCATGAAAACGGGAGTATTCATCAAAAATTGTATGCAACTGCTCTTCAGTCATACCAAGACCCGTGTCGCTAATTACAATAGTAATAGATGTATAACCATATGAACTATTTCCATTAGTAAAAATTTTAAAACTAACGAAACCATTCTCAGTGTATTTGAAAGCGTTGGAAAGCAAATTATTAAGTACTTGCTTAATACGCAATTCATCACCTATTAAGTAAGCGGGTAATTTTTCATCTACATCAAAAATAAAATCAAGCTCTTTATTGCCAAGATAAACTAAATTAAGTTGATATACATCATTTAAAAGAGTAGCAACTTCATATTTATCGTTAATTATTTCCATTTTGCCTGCTTCAATTTTGGACAAATCTAAAATATCATTAACAATGCTTAGCAGTGTACTTGCAGAACTATGAATCTTAGCAAAGGCTTCTTCTATCTCCATTGATAAATTTGAGCCATACAGGTGTAACTCTGTTATACCAAGCACTGCCGCAAGCGGAGTACGTATTTCGTGGCTCATATTTGCAAGAAATTTACTTTTTGCCTGATTGTTTTCTTGTGCAATTTGCATTTTTCTTTCTGAATCTATCATAGTGGCAATAGCATCTAACAGGGTGTTTATTGCAAGAGCAGTATCTTTGTAGCCACCTTTAAAGTATTCTTGGGATATTCTTGCATTGATGTTGCCTTTTTTATTTTCTGCGGTTACATCATTAATTTCATCTATAAGTTTTTTGGATACCTTCACTAAGCTTGCAAAAATTTTAGATATTTCGTCTTTATTTTCATTTTGTAGTGTAGCTTCAAAATTTCCCTGCTCAACCAAAGTTGCATTTATCTCAATAGCTTTAATTCTGCTGGTAAAAGTGTTTACCATTAGATATGACAAATATAGTGCCAAAACAATAGCCGTCATAAGGGTTGCAACAGTGACATTAAGCGAAATAACCCGATATTGCCTAATATTTTCCTCTATAATCTCTCGATGTACAGCATTAATATGCAAAAGCATTTGCAGCATAGTTTCCGCAGCTCCTGTGTAATTAAGTACATCGCCGTGATAAAAAGTCATGTCACCTGATAAAAAAAAGTTTGAACTATAAATTTCATATATCGTATTAACAAAGTTCATCATAGATGCCATAGTATATATGCGGTTGTCATCAGGCATTTCAGGAAACAGAAGGTCATTTGTAATAGAGCTTTTATATACTTCTGCCAAATATATAAGACGACTATGAGAAAGGCTAATACGTTGTTCAAAACTGCGCCATATGCTTTCATTTGCATTTGCTAACCATTCCGAGTTCATGAAGGACTCACCTAAAAGCCGCCTCATTTCGGTAAATTCTTGATGGAAAGTCAATAAAACTTCTACCCTAGTCCCCATAAATTCTAAACTATGGGCATTTAAATTTTCTATTACTGCATTAAAATATAGGTGAATAATTACATATATAACAAAAACAAAAATAATCAAACCAAATGAAGCTACCAGCCTAGATGCAATAGTTGCATTTTTCATTTTTTTAAACAAACAGGGAGTTGAGTAGGGGATATGTTTATTACTTTGCCTTAATTTAGTGACTAATCCGGCAATGCTTGTGATCACAAGCATTGCCATAGTGCTATACGCTAAAGTTTTGTAAATATTATACCTAAAAGAAATATCATATAAGGATTCCCGGATGCGAGTATCTACTAATTTTCGTAGTTCTTGGCTTAAATAGTTTGTTGGTATGCCAACAGCAACCAGCTCCGGGCCAAAGGCAATATCAATGGCTTCTTGAACATGGCCTACTGCAAATAGTTGCAGTATATGCGACTCTATTTGCCTTAAAGTAGTGGTTCTGAATACAAGCTCTACAAGCATGTTAATTTCATTGTCCGGGGCACGCAAGGTTATAAATGTATCCAATGCCCTACCAAATCGATCTATTTCCAGCTCTTCCAAATAGAGATAGTAATGAAATTCTGATGCATTTATTACAAACAACCTAATAATTCTTGCCAGCGTTTCAGTCCCTTGTTCCACACTATAAACAGATGTGATCAAGGTATTATGTAATTGGTGAAGGTCGCTTTCTACTATACTCAAGCCCATGATTGAGAGCGAAAAAAATAAATTAATACCGGCCAGTAAAACAAGCAACAAAATAAAAGCCTGTATTGACCTGGATATTGTGGGTTTTCCAATCTTTATAAACCCTAAAATACTTGTCAAAACAAATGCCGGTAGCGTAATAATTACTAAAGATGCAGAAATATTGAATCTAAGTATAGCAGCATCTAAAAGTTTTTGTATTCGTAATTGGGAGAGTGAACTTACATTTTGGATAATGCTTTGTAATGGCCTTCCATAGTATGTGAATTCTGAACCATGTGCTAAGTTAATAGCTTCTTGAATATATCCCTTAGAGTGTAGCCGAAAAACTTCTTTTTCGATAGCTGTCATATTTGTCCGACGATATAAGAGATTTTCAACAAGCTCTATTTCATTAGGAGATGCGTTAAAAGTGATAAATGTTTCCGGCAACTGCTCAATTCTGTTATGTTCCATTTCTTCCCAATATAAACGATAAGCATCTTCTCCTTCAGTTATGACATAACGCCTCATTAACCTTAGCATAGCTAGATTTGACAAATAAAATTCATACAAAGAACTTGAAAGCGAATGCATTGATTGGTAGGCATATATTTTATCGTTGTTAGCCTGTATTGCAACTAAAGAGGCGATTATATTTGACCCTGCTAATATAGCAAGTATGGATATAAATACTATTATGCGGCGAGTTGTAGTCACTTCAATAACTCCTTGTCAAAATCTTATAGCGGTTTAATTTTAAAAATAATAAAACTAAACCGCTATTTGTCATCGCATCCTTGAAATGGCAAAAAACTGCCTTCGCAACTCTGTATTAAACAGGTCTGTTATATTAACTCTTCAAAAGCTGCAAAATTGTTTAATGAAATACTCCAACTATTCTTATTGCTGTAAAAACAGTCAACAGAATCATCATTTGCACTATTTTTATTAACTAATATATCCGTTCCTGATTCAGTTATAAACATAAAATGTTTATTAGTTTCTCCGGTTAACTTTGCCGGTTCAACCACTATCTTTTTACTAAAATCATCACGTTTATAAGCTATTAGGCGATCTTTGTCATTTATTTCAACCATTTGCCCTCTTTTTTTATCCCATACTTCACAAATCATTTATATCCCCTTTCAGTACAGCTTCTTAATTGGACAACGTTTCATGTGTTTCTTTAAGTTGCTTAATAATTGGCAATTTTTGTGGACATTTAGTTTCACAGGCTGCACATTCTGTACATTTAGAAGCATCTGCTGTTTTAACCCAACTTGTACCGTCCAAAATTTCTTTATATTGCTGTTTTGCAAAGTTAGTTACCTCATATATCCTATGGTTATTCATCGCACCAAAGATATATGGAATGTTAATTTTTTGCGGACAAGGTAAACAATAATTGCATCCGGTACAATATAATTCTGCAAGCTTACGATTTTCTTTTAATATCTCAATAGCCCTTACTCTTTCATCGTCAGTTAGATGTCCTGTTTTTGAAGCTAATGCCGCATTTTCTTCCAACTGTTCCATATTGCTCATACCGGAAAGCGTAATATTAACTTTAGAATTGGACATTACAAACCGCATAGCCATTTCAGCAGAGCTTTTTGGCTTTTCTTTAAGCAGACCCTGAATTACCTCGCTGGGAGCACCTAGCCTGCCACCACCTACAGGACCCATGGCTACTATGCCAAGCCCTTTAGAATGTGCATATTCTATGTTCTCTTCATTAGAACGATCTAACAGATTATACTGCAACAGTACAGATTCAAATAATCCGCTGTCAATAATCTCCGGCATGTTATCGGGATTATCATGGAATGAAAATGATATATGCCTGATAAGACCTTGTTCTTTAGCCTTTAGAGCCGCCTCTACAGGGCCAAAATCTTGCCCTTGCCAAGATTTAAAACTTTCGAGCTTAATTCCCCAAAAGTGATAGAAATCTATATAATCTGTATCTAATTTCTCAAGAGAAGTCTCTAAACGTCTCATCCAATTATCGCCGGATAAATCTTCTATAGGATTTTTAGTGGAGACATACACCTTATCGCGGTAGCCTTTTAAAGCTTTTCCTACAGCTATTTCGCTTAATTTTTCACAATAATAAGGGGCTGTATCTATATAATTAACCCCAAGATCAAAAGCACGCTGCATTAAAGGTATGGCTTTATCTTCGTCTATAGCTTTTTCGCCATTAATTTCTAGCATAGGAAATCTCATAGCACCAAAACCCAATTTTGACACTTGGTACCCTGTACTACCAAAATTAACATATTCCATTAATATTTCCCCCTATCAAAAAATAGTCACATATGCAAAAGACACCCTACAGTTGCAGAGCGCCTCAAACATGTTATCAACAATTTGTTTATCCATTAACCAGCTTGGCTAATTGAGATTTTTTGCGAGAAGCGGTATTTTTATGATAAATGCCTTTAGAAGTTGCTTGGTCTATTGCTTTTATGGCCAGTCTATGGGCTTCTGCCACTTGTGTTTTATCACCGGCTTCTATTGCGGATATTAGCTTTTTGACGGCTGTTTTAGTAGAAGATTTAACACTTTTATTCCGCAATTGCTTTTTTTCGATAACTTTGATACGTTTTTTTGCTGATTTGATATTTGCCAAAAGATTCACTCCCTTCTTTAATAAAATAAATTTAATCAGGAATATTTCCTTCAATTATGGCAATTTGATCCTAAATGGTAAAATTGCTTTATATTCCATGGAATTGTAACTCATCTGAAAATAGTAGTCAAGGGTATAAGTTCAACAGGTAGTTAAATGCCATACCTGGAAACTGTCTACTACTTACAGTTAGGACATCATTTACTATGATATAAGTCCAACTTTCTGCTATTCCTAAAGTTCCTTCAAATGAAAGAATCAAATGATTATCATTTTCTACTTGCCATTCAAATTGCTGTATCATTGGGACAAATCCGCGGTGGCCTAATCCATTGTTGTTAAAAACATATATAAATTCATCATCAACATCCCATGCCCATGAGCCTATCAATGGATGATCTGCAAGGTTAGCATCAATTTCTCTAAGCTCTGTTTCCGGAGACATTGGAACTGTTGATATCCGTATATAGCTGTATTCCATATCAGGAACTTGTCTGCTATTTATAGTTAAAACATCATCTGCTATGGCATAAGACCAACTTTCCAATGTTGTTTCCATAAAAGTAAGCAACAAGTGGTCGCCATTTACTACATTCCATTCAAAGTCATACAACAGTGGAACAAAACCACGGCTTCCACTTCCATCGTTATAAAAAGTGTATATGTAGCCATCGTAACCATCCCAAACCCATGTGCCGACTAATGGATGACTTGTTTCTTCCACAACTGCGTTTTCACCTGCATATACCCTAAGGGGTACAAAGACCATAATAAAGGTCAGTAAAAAAGTGCATAAGTACTTTTTCATTACTTTCATTGTTTAAATCTCCTCTCACTAAGAAGCTGTATTCAATTCTTTTACTAAATTTGCAGCACAATTATACAATGTATTAGCAAAATCTGCAATGTATCATGTTGCTTTTATGCAGGCTCTTCTTTGGGTAGTTCTGTATGCAGTTGCTTAATTGTTTCTAAGTCTAAAGTAGAGACTTCTGCTATGGTTTCAAATGGCATTCCTAGTTTTAATAGTTTTGTTGCCATAGCCTTTCGAGCCGTAAGATCAGCCTCTTTAGTAGCCGCATTAACAGCCATATTAACAGCCTGAATCTTCTCTTCTTCAAAAATTCTAGCAACTTTAGTCATAGCTAACCAACCCCTTATCATTTTAGAATACTCTTGATCAATAAACTTATTGGTGGCAGTAAGTAAGCCGGCCAATATAAATGCTTGTTGTGCATCATCCTTTACCTGCTTTGCAAGTTCTACCGTATTCTCAATAAGACCTTGCTTACGTTTCTTATCGGGCTGTGTCAATGGAAGAATAATAAACCTCATAACATCTTCATCTGTCAGCCGCTCGTCTGCAAATATCTTGGCTTTCAGCCCCGAATATATCTCATCTGTATCAAACTTTGAAAGAAACACCTGCCTAGCCTGTACACACACGCAGCCGACATCCAATTCAGCAGGGGCAGACTGCATATCTCCTGTGTAAATAACTACGATAATTGCTTTTATTATCCGTATTTCTTCCTCATGCAAACGCTCTATAGTATGCGTGACGTACTTATTATACTTGAGAAAATCCAGCCATGATGTAGTTGATTCGTACTCCAGGCAAAGTAATATGTTGCCTTCCAGCAAAAACATATTATCTCCATAATTTCTAGTGGCTACTACAGGATATTCCGAAGGTAACATTCGCTTTATTTTCGGGATATCATCCAGACCATATGCCGCAAATGATTTATCCTGATAGTTTTCACTCAAAACCCTGAACAATATGTCTTTGTTAGTATGGGCTATCCCGGTCTTTGGCAAATCTAACTGCGAGTTAGTTAGTGTTTTATTTCTATCTATAATATACCCCTCCTTTAACTTAGTCTATCACAGTTTCGCTTGATCTATTTTCAAACTAAAACCCTGGCATCTCCTATTTTTTTTGTGATAGCCTTTTTATCAAAATATTCCAGCAATGCCATAGCATATTTGCGCGATGCGCCTAGTGCATCACGATATTGTGCAAGAGTCACTGTTTCTTGCGCCATTGCCATTTCTTTAAATAAATCTAATCCTGTTTTGTAATGCACAGAATGCATATAAATTTGAGGCGTTAAAACAACAAGCTCGCCATTTTTTGATAAGGATTCTAAAGATTGTTTAAATGCTTTTTTTTCCTTGGCGAACATTGATTCTATCTCATCTATAGATTGTGGAGAATAGCCCGCCTCAAGAAAAAGTTTTAAAACAGCTTTTTGTATTTTTTGATGGCTTTCGCTCATGGCAATTTTAAAATCCTTGTGTGCTAAATTATTTTCTTTGTTATAGATGTACCCCATTGTACATAAGAGAGTGACTATTTCATCCACTATGTTTTGTTCTACAGAATTTAAAAGTCGATTGCAAAATTCTTTTTTTGGCATACCTATATGGAGCGGATTTTTTTTATGATAGTCCTCTAGTAAATTTTGACTGCGACAACCTAATTCGTTTAAAAAATCTTGATGAATGACACTTTGATTTATACAATACAATTTTTTGCAAATTGTAAGATTATCTAATGCTTGATCAAATGCTGCTTCATTGTTAAAAAATCTTTTCTTGATATAAGTTGCCGATGGAAAATCTTCACTTCGCTCTTTAGTTATTACGGCAATTTTATCTTCAATTGTACCACTTTCTTTTGTTTTTAGGCGTGCCGGTGCGTTTTCATCATTTTTTCGTATTTTTTTAGGCAAAGGATCTAAAATGACACCTCCGCCAATGGTTTCTAAAGGTGAGTAAAATCGAAGAACAAATGCATCGCCATATTTTGCTGCCAAAGGCTCTGTTAGATGAAGTTGCGCATAGCCGGTTTCGCCTTTTTTTATTTTATTTTTTCCCAATAAGCTAATACGGCAAAGCATATCTTTTGCCCCATGGTGAAGGTGCAGCCTGGAGTGATTAACAATTTCTCTTTCACAATCATTCAAAATATCTATGCGTACATCTAAAAGGCGAGTGTTTTCCATTGATTCCGGCATAGCAAGCACATCACCACGATCTATGTCGGACAGCTTGATTTGTGGTAAATTAACTGCTACACGTTGGCCGGACTTTGCAGAATCTACTTTGTCGCCGTATACTTGGACTCTACGGGCTTTAGTCAACTTCATGGATGGATAAAGTGCTACATCATCACCTTCGCAAAGTGTACCTTCAATTAATGTGCCGGTTACAACTGTTCCAAAGCCTTCCATAGTAAAAACACGATCAATAGGTAAACGGAAGGGGGCTATTTCATTTTTTTGAGGAGAGCACGCCAATAAATCAAATATGTGCTCTTTAAGGATTTGAATACCCTCGCCACTGTATGCGGAAACAGGGATGATTTTAGAATTTTGCAAAAAAGTTTCTTTTACCTCATCTTCAACCTCTAAGGTAAGCATCTCCAGCCAGTCGTTATCTACCAAATCAACTTTATTGAGGACAATCACACCCTGCTTTATTCCCAGCATTGAAAGTATAGCCAAGTGCTCACGAGTTTGCGGCATAAATCCTTCATCTGCCGCTACAACAAGCATTGCCAGATCAATACTACCTGCACCTAATAACATATTTTTAATAAACTTTTCGTGCCCCGGTACATCAATAATTCCGGCTTTTTTATTATCAGCCAAAGTAAGATATGCAAAGCCCGGTTCTATAGTAATACCTCGTTTTTTCTCTTCTTGAAGGCGATCTGTATCCATGCCGGTAAGTGCTTTGATTAATAAAGTTTTACCATGGTCTACATGCCCGGCTGTTCCAATGATTGCATTATTCACTTGTGTGTCACCTCTATTTGAAAATCAGGGATAATTTGTATTGTAGTTTTTTCATAATATCATTTCAAATTGATTTAACACAAGTAAATATTAAATAAATATTAAATAAATTGAGCCATATATTTAATTTGTTTTTGAAAACCAATATGTACATTTTAAAATTGTCTTTAAAATAATTTAAAAGTTTGTTATAATACACCCTTAGATGGTTGACCATAAAAATGACCACGAAAGTTGTTTTTGGCAATAGAAAGTGAGGGGGTATATTAATGTACTTCTGGAAAAGAAATAAACACAATGCCTTTCCTGTCCATACACAATCACATGTGCAAAAAAGATATTTTTCGTTAATGCTGGTTCCGTCTTATACATCCGGTAAGACACGTAGCATTCGTATTTCATACAGAACCTTTTATACAGTTTTTTTTGCAATAATGGCAACTATAGCCATTATCTCTTTCCTTTATCTTCAATCTCGTTTTTTTAGACAGGTAACGGCAGATGTATCTGTCTCGCTTGAGCAAGCTCAAGTGGCTTATGCATATTTGCAGCAAGCAACAGAGCAAGAACAAAGCGAGTTAGTAGAAGGTGTTATTTCTTTACAGTATGCTATTAATGATGAGAGAAACAGAACCCAAGAAGAAATGTTGCAGAGGCAAGATGTTTTTATTGAAACTTTAGAATCCATTTGGGCTTATACAGAGAGTTTGGAAATGAGATTGCGGCAGTACGAAGAATATCGACAGGAAATTATAGAGCAATTGAGCGAAAGTGCTCATCTTCCTGTTGTAAGCAACGTACTTAACGAAATGCAAATATCGCAAATGCACCTGCTATCTTCTCTTGAGAACTTATTTGACTTTTCTGCTACCAGCAGGGAAGAGGCTACAGAACAAACGCGGACAATGTTTATGTCTCATTCTCCTGATGTTTCCGAGGTGGTTTCGGCAGAGGATGCAACAAGCAGTTTAATTTACTATATAGCAATGCTTGAGCTTGCCTTAGAAGCGCAACAAGAACTTTATACTCAGCTTCAACAGCAAGTCGGGACGCTTTCTCCTCATATACGTAGAGATAGATATGGGCCTGATTTACTGGAATGGTCACATGTACGCACAATCCTTCCACAAAATACACCTATAATGATTACAGATGTACGTACAGGTATCACTTACTGGGTTAAGAGCTTTTCCCATGGCAATCATGCTGATGTGTTTCCGGTTACTTCAGAAGATACAGCGGCTATGCTTCGTACGTATAATGGGCGATGGAGTTGGGACACACGTCCTATCTGGGTTCATCATAACGGCCGTAAGATTGCAGCTTCTATCAATGGTATGCCTCATGCAACAGGTAGCAGAAATAACAATATGACCGGGCATATTTGTATCCATTTTCGTGGTAGCCGTACCCATAGCGGCAATAGATTTCATGAACGTGACCACCAAAATTCTGTAATGGAAGCATATAGAGCAAGCTTTTAACAAAGATAGGTAACAAAGATATGAAAAATCTATTGAAATATCCTGTAGAAAATGGTAGGATGTTATCAAAGTATACAATCAACTAATCAAATTTGATTTGGGCTGTTTGTATACAACTTACTTTATATTAAGGTAAGTTTATGGGTGGCAGTGGCATGGAGTATGGCCACTGCCACCTACTTTTTTTATATGAGAAAAGTGCGAGGTCAGAAAGGAGATCAATTTATGCTGGAAGCTTTAAAAGAACGAGTATGTGCGGCTAATTTAAGTTTGCCGATGCATAAACTTGTTACATTAACCTGGGGCAATGTCAGCGGAATAGATCGCTCCGGGGAAAAGCCCTTAGTAGTAATAAAACCAAGCGGTGTATCTTATGAAGATATGGCTGCTAACGATATGGTAATTGTAGATATGGATGGAAATGTTGTAGAGGGCGAGTACAGACCCTCTTCAGATACGCCAACGCATTTGTGGCTGTATCAAAATTTTTCAGAAATTGGCGGTATTACGCATACACATTCTACATGGGCTACTGCATTTGCCCAGGCAGGACAAGGGATTATTGCTTTAGGCACCACTCATGCAGATTATTTTTATGGCGAGATCCCATGTACCCGTCCTTTAACGCCCAACGAAATTAAAGGCGAATATGAAAAAGAAACGGGAAAGGTTATTACTGAGACATTTGAAAAAGAAAGAATTGATCCATTGTCTATGCCGGGTACACTAATCCAAAGCCACGGCCCCTTTACATGGGGAAAAAGCCCCGAAGAATCAGTAATGCACTCCGTAGTTTTAGAAGAGCTGGCTCGTATGGCCTCGCTTACAAGGATGTTAAACCCAACAGTTACGCCGGTAGATCAATTTTTGCTGGACAAACACTATATGCGTAAACATGGTGCAAATGCCTACTATGGACAAAAATAGGAAGTTGTAATTGTTATAAAAAGCAAAACCCGGCCTTTACTTCTGAGGCCGGTTTTTTGATTTGATTTTAACCTGCTTTTAGTCTTGATTGTTTTACATAATAAGGATATAATTTTGTTGTTGTGCAAAATATGTAAAATAATAAGGGATTGAGGGTTTTTATGACAAGGGGCGAATTTCAAGAATTAATAAAAGATTTGGATAAAAAGCAAAGTTTACATTTTTCATGGCTTTGTGCTGTACGTGCATTGCCATTTTTGGATATTAAAAAGCCTTTTTATTCCTGGCAAGAAAAAGACAGACAAAAGCACTTGTTTTCAATATTCAATGCTATTGATATAGTTTTTGCTGAGGCATATCTTTCAAATAGTAATGCCCGTGCCGCTGCCTTAGACGCCCGTATCGCCGCCTCCGAAGCTGCCGCCGCCTTCTCCTCCGCCGCTTCCTCCTCCGCCGCTTCCTCCGCCGCTTATTCCGCTGTCACCTTCGCTGTCACCTTCGTCATCCCCTCCGCCGCCGACACCGCCGCCTACGCCGCCGCCTTCTCCTCCGCCGACACCTACGCCAGAGCCGCCTCCACCACAGGAAAACACAGTACTAATGCTTTTTATGAAACATTATTAGATGATGTAGAAATAATAAAGGCAGGCAATAGAGATAATTTTTATAATAAGACAAGCATGTATAAAGGCTATTTGCGTAATTTTTTGAAAAACTTGGAATCGGAATCTGTAGACTGCGGATATTGGGCACAACTCTATAAAAACTTATTTGAAAGTGGATTCAATCTTGATATAGATGAATTGAAGCGTCGTTTAGAAGTACCTGATGAAATAAAAGCCAAAGGAGCCTCTACGGTTGGAAAGTATCTTGATGGTTTAACAGCTTTAGGCGATGATGTTGAAAATATAAATGAAGCACGTATCCTCATTTTGGGCGAAAAAGGAGCGGGTAAAACCAGCCTTGCCCGAAGATTAATTGATATTGGCGCAAAAATGCCCGAAAATTGGGAAAGCACAGAAGGAGTTACCACAGATATTTGGGAATTGCCTAAAACATCAGACCATGATAGCACAAAAGTACATATTTGGGACTTTGCCGGGCACTCTATAACCCACTCTGCCCACCGTATGTTTATGTCTGCACGGTGCCTTTATATTTATGTCTACAATGGTCGGATAGAGCGTGACAATGATCCTCGCTATTGGCTGGAGCAAATCAAAATTTATGGTAATGGCTCCCCTGCATTATTTTTGATTAATCGAAAAGATGTGCATCAAGCGGAAGTTGCACAAGAAACATTGAAGGAAGAATATCCCTTTATTTTAGGTTTTTATGATGTAGATATTGGCGGAAATAAACAAGAGCTGGAATCATTTATAGAAACCGTCACAAATACAGTACGCAATCAACCTGCATGGAGTAGTCAGATAATGTCTGCTTACGGATATAAAACAAAAGAGGAATTGCAGAAACGTTTTAAGGATGATAACTGCGATTATATTTCTCAAGATGAATTTAAAGAAATCACAATGGAATGCGGCACCCCGTCGGATAAAGTTGAGTGGGTATTAAATGAATTGGATGTTTTAGGTGTATGCAGATGGCATAAAGAAGGGATATTAAACAATTTCAAAACGCTGGTGCTTAATCCTGACTGGACAATAGACGGTATTTATAAGATTATCAATATTGGGCGTGAGGAAAAACAAAATATACACGGGCATACACTGACTTTGCAGGATGGTGAAAAAATTTTACAAAAATCTGAAAAATACAAGTATCCCAGAGATAAAGTGGAGTTTTTATACAGTTTAATGTGCCAATATGATTTAGCATATTTCAACGGTGACAAGAAGAGCATTTGTGTTCCTTTAATCTTGCCGTTGGATCAGCCAAAGGTCTTAAAGCATCAAAAAATTGCACATCTTTTTGAGAGCGATGAAAACCTTAGAATGACTTTTGAAGTGGACAAGTTTTTGCCCCCTAATATTGCAGCAAGGGTAATAGTCCACCGAAGCGTTCATAATGAAATTTTCAATCCTGATTTACTATGGCGCAAAGGAGCATTGCTAAAATATAGTAATTCAAATGAACATGATAAAACTGTCAAAAATACCTATGCGTTGATTAAGGAAGAAAGCCGCAGGATTATTGTAAATGTTAGCGGGCCGGATAAAACGGCATATATCTCAAGCTTGCGGGAGACTTTGCAAGCAATATTTGAAGATTACAAAGGGTTAAAGCCCGATTTAAAATATCATGTGTATATTTCTGAAAATATGCATCCATTTGAAAACCGCGGGATCGGGATAGAGATCGGGATAGACCTCACCCAAGAAACAATTGAATCCCATGTGAAAAATAATATACGATGTTGGATACCTTCGTTAAATGACTACCTTGATCTTTCCGATGTTGTAAAAGACTATGGAATTGTAATAAATAATTTAACTGTGATCAATCGTCAAATTATAAATGGCCACGCGCAAATAGGCAATACAATAAATGGCTCCTTGTATAACATTAGTGCAGATATTAGCGAGCTAAAAGAAGAGCTGGAGTCTATCAAAAAAATACTGCGCAAAGAGTCTTTAAAGGATGAGGCCGGACTCATAGGCGTTTTAATTGATGATCTTAAAGATGCTGAAAAAATATTAGAAGAATCCGATACTAGCAATGATTTAGAAGATGAGCGAAAAGCGGACGCGCAAAAAAGCCTCAAATCCAGCATGTCTAAGGCTATAAAGACAATATCTGATATACGTAAAGAAGTTGCTAAAGCAGGATGTGATGCAGGTAAAATTTCAAAATTGATAGAAATTGCGACTGAGGTTGTATCAACTGTCTCAAATTTTGTAGCTTAGCAAAATTATTAAATTTGTAACCTAACAAATATACAAAAAAATGAAATAATATCTTGAACTATTCATGGGAAAGTGGTAGAATACTTTATGAAATGAAAACTTAGAAAAAGGCTTGCCCTTTGGTGCAACGTCCGCGACACTTTTCGAGGAGTGTCACGGAGGCTGTAGGTGACATACAGTATCACTCACAGGCACAAGTTTAGCTTGCCGCTGCAACGCTGTTAGTATACTACAAACTAACTTTATTTTCAACTCTGTATGGCTGGCAACTTACAGAGATGTTAACAGATTTATTTTGTGTATTGCTACAGAATTGTATGTGGTTCTTCCCTATGATTTATTCTAAAGCTGAATTTATGCGCGTGAGTGATTATGACGAAACTTGTCATTGTCCCTACGCGCTTTTATTATTTGTTGGATTTTCACCTTCCTACCCTTTACAATTTAATAACCTTTTTCATTCGGGGCTTGCCCAAACACCCATCCTCCCCCGGGGATTGTAACAAAAATATGCAACATTCGGGCAGGCTCTCGTTTGAAGAGGGTATATCAAAAATTTGTGTGCGACTTGGACACTTTTTTCATTTTACCCATTTTCCATGACCTCTAGCTCTTCAATCGTTTTTATTACTACTTGAAATTTATTTTTGAATTTGAACATCTTGACAATATGTAGGACAAGTGATAGTATTGTCAAGATTTAGTAATTTAGGAGAGGTATTCTAATTTGAAAATGGAGGATTGAAAGATGTTAAAAAAATCAATAAGTTTTGTTTTGTTATTGGGGTTAGTATTGTTAATGTCTGTTACTGTATTAGCTAATTCTGAAGATTATCTAATACCTGTAGCGATTGACTCTCATGTTATGGAGATCATAAATAAAGATGAGATTCTTTTAGATCAGTTTGAAAAATTGTTGTTAGAATTAAACATAAGTATACAAGACTTAGTTGTTACAGATAGTTATGAATTAGAACTTGAAGTTGATTTAACTAACTTTGATTTTAGTAATGGCTCTGTAGTCATAGGTCATGCAGTTGTGATCCTAACTGATGGTGATTTGTTAAATCAACGAAGTGCTGCGGTTGGTGTTATAACAAAAGCTATAGATAGGGTAGTTGGAACCCCCGCCGGGATTAGATATGAGTTGTACTATGATCTTAGGATGACCGGGGATCATGCAATAGGCGTGGAACTTACTGCAAGTGTAACTGATACAAGTATGTTATTTCCTCAAACGTTTCTTAGAAACACCCCTGTAAGCCATAGATTCCCTGCTATTGTTCGGCATATAGGGTATATAGCTGATTTT
>Ga0123355_10005414_pt1 | contig 18679 bp, 18 predicted proteins | sample TergutEmb28metaG_3_FD_89872 | JGI IMG/M metagenome (GOLD analysis project Ga0123355, IMG submission 89872) | Embiratermes neotenicus P1 segment gut microbial communities from Petit-Saut dam, French Guiana - Emb289 P1 | ecosystem: Host-associated > Arthropoda: Insects > Digestive system > Gut ... | reverse complement strand
CATTGATGTAACTTCAAGAAATGCGCAATATAATTTGCGTGAACATTTTGATTTTGACACATTCATCACCTATCGCTTTTATTTCCATTATACCATTTTTCGACTGCATGTGCGTAACTCGTGACGTTTTGCGATTTGGATTTCTGCATGGGTCAAATATTTTTTGTCGGGCGTAATTTCTTCATCCGCAAAAATGCGGTCAAGTTTTTCGGCTGTTTTTGTTTTCCAGTCCATAGGGGTAAAACCCAATTCCGCGCCGATAATGTCGGCAAGGTCTTTGCTGTTCCGATACTCGCCAATATTCATGTGAAACTTCTTACCCGTTTCAAAACTGACGGCGTTTACAATGATATGGCTGTGTACCGTGTCGGTATCGGTGTGGGTGGCGATAACGCACTCATGGTTTGAGAACAATTCCCTCGCCATTCGCTCCGCTAACTCATGGCATTGTTGCGGAGTGGCATTGTCGGCTTGGTCGGGCGAAACTTTGAAATGATAATATTTGCGTTCGTCATAACCGCTTCCTTTGCCGTACAATTTACAGGTTTCCGTAAACTGTTTTGCGTAATCTCGGCTATCGTCCATTGACAGGCTCGTAACGATAACCGCCTTTTTCGGGTCGGTTACATAATCAATCGCTTTCTTGGGTTTGGCTTTTCCTGCCGTTCCCTTGAACAAGGGCATCAAGCACCACCCCCTCTATTTTCAATACAGCACGGTAGGCTTTCCAACATTCGTTCATCACTTTTGTTGCGCCCTCACCGAACTGGCTCGATTCGTTTAATTGACGAGCAATTTGATTAAGGTTGTTGCCCTGCTTTTTCAATTCTTGTAGTACAGGGCGTAAATCCTCGATAATGATAATTGGCTTTTTGCGAAGCACCGCAAGAAAAAAATCCGTCTGCGTTTTCTGTTTGGCGGTTCGCATTTGGGTTGTAAAGAACTCAAATTCTTCGGGGGTCATGCGTAGGGTAATCGCTTTGTGGCGTGTTAAAATCGGCATATAGCTATCGCTCCTTCCTGTCCGTAAAATGCTTTTTCTGTGGCGGCGGTTTTATCTTTTCGTTCTTGGGTTTTGCCTTTTGTGCCGTACAGGATGCCGCAACAGGGCATACAGTACGGCACGGTTTTAAGGGGGGCTTGGGGGGATTTATCCCCACAACGAGGATGTAATGTGCTTGCACATTGCGTTCCTCGCTATGGTATGCCGACACAGACGGATAGCCGAAAGGCGGGCGGGTGTGTTGCCGTGTGCTATCTGCCGCTGACAAGCGGCATGATTGCACACGGCAGATAAGGCATACGGTCTTGGGGCAGTTGAGCATTGCGAAATGCGCCGCCGCTATTTTCGGATTACGAAAATAGCAAAAGCGTCATGCGGTTTATCGCAAGACGCTTTTACGCTTCGGGCTTATTCTTTTTCCCTGTCGGTGCTTGTATTGCCGTTATTACGAATTTACGAAGTGCTGTTTTCTTCATGCGCGGGTGCATTTTCCTGTTTTTCATTAACAGGCTTCGTGCCATGTGATAAAATATTAGATATAATTTTACGCACGGTATCGTTGGCAATAGCTCTTGCGAGAAAGGTTTTATACTGCTCGTCCGTCAAGTTGATTATTTCGGGCAACGAGTTTTCCAAAAGCTCGTGCCGTTTTTTATAGCGCCGTTCTTTCGCCTTGCGTTCTTCCTGTTGTTGCCGTTGACGTTCCTTTCTACGTTGTTCTTGCAGTTTGGTGATTTGCTCGTCAAAACTTGCGATTTTTTCTGTTCTTGTTTTAGGCATGGTAATTTGCTCCTTTTTAATTTTATTTTTTGAGTTATAATGAATTGAAATGCTGACAGGCTGAAAAATGAAACGCTACGGATTCTTTACTTCGTTGGCTATGTCGTTTTTAACAAGCCGCAGTATCCTGTCATTGAAGCTCTCTTTGCTTGTTTTGCTGAAATAGACATGGACGTTGTAGGTTGCTCGCCCGACCTTTTTTGAAAAGGTATTTTTGGCGGCGGTGCTGTTCTTGTTCTCGTTTTGCATAAGCATCACATCCTTTCTGTTCTAAAATGATTGCAATAAAAAACCGCCTATGCTTGGCAGAGCATAAGCGGTAAGATATTTGGGATTTTGGATTAGCGTTTACTTGCTTGCGACTTGGGCGAGTACATTTGTACCGAGGGTGTAGTTTTCGGCAAAGAGGGTTTCTTTAATGGCTTGACGTTCCGCAGTTATTTTATTCTTAGCGCGTTCATAATATCTTTGCTGTGAACCGCTTGCCACACGTTGCTCGTAGGCTCTGCGATATTTTTCGCGCCGTTTTAGTGCTTCTTCGTGTTCGGCTTGCTCTTTGGGCGTTAGTTTTTTCTTTTCCTTCACGGCAGGGAAAAACTCACCGATGTAGTTTAAGTGGATTTCTACCGTCTGCGGTGAATCAATCGCCCCTTTGTAATCACGTTCATGCACCACAATCTTTTCAATCAGTTCGTGAAGCATGGTTTGGGTGAGTTCGGTAAAATCCGTATAGCGTTCCACCAGTTTAATAAAGTTGACGGCTTTACTGCTCCCGCTCTCGTAACGCTCAACGGTGGATTGCAATTCAACCATTTCGGTTTCGAGGTTGTCTTGTTCCTGTCCGTAGGTATTGAGCAGAGATTCATAACGCTTTTCGGGCAACGCTCCAAGCGCGAAGTCCTCATAAATTTTATTTAGCAGTTTTTCTAAATCGGCATGACGTTTTTTACAGACTATCAACCGTTTTTTCTGCTTTGACACTTCATCGGATTGTTGTGATGCCAATACCTCTTGAACGGATTTTCTGAAGGCTTCTCTGTCGGTTTTGGCAAGGCGGGTTACACTTTTTAGCGTATCTCTTATGAGGTCAATTATAACGGCGGCTTCAATGCGGTGTCCGCTTTCACATACAACCCAATCACGCTCGATTTGGTCTGAACCCCTTGCGTAATTCCCGCATACGGCTGTCGGTCTATCCTGTCCGTTGTAAATGCGGTGGATATAAAGTTTACCATTACAATCTTTGCAAAACAGTAATCCGCTTAATGGGTGGACATAACCCCAACCGTTCGGGCGGCGGCGTTTGTTATTATTGCGTATGCGCTGGCAGTTTTCAAAGGTTTCCCTGTCGATAATCGGCTCATGTGTGTTTTCAAAAATCGTCCACAGGCTTGGGTCAACATAATGGCTCTTTTTATCGTTTAAGTGCTTTCGGGTTTTGAAATTAACGGTATCGCCGCAATATTCCCGTTTTTCTATAATAGCGGTTATGGTTGACGAGTTCCACGCAAATGGGTCTTTAATTTCACGGTTTTTCCATAAACCGATGCCCTGTTGGGATTGATACCATGCGGGGATAGGGATTTTCTCATTAGAGAAGATTGTGCAGATTTGATAAGGACCTTTGCCGTCCATTGTTAGCTGAAAAATACGGCGTACATTTTCGGCGGCAGGCTCGTCCACAATCCACAAATCCTTATTATCGGGATGCTTGACATATCCGTAAGGTGGTATGCTCCCAACGTGCTTTCCCGCCATGCCTTTTGCCTTGAACACGGAGCGGATTTTCTTTGAACAATCTTTTGCAAACCACTCCGACATGATATTGATAAACGGCGCAAATTCAAGACTTTCGGGATTGTCGCTGTCTATTGAATTGTTGACCGCTATAAAACGTACATTATGCTGACGAAAAAATTCCATCGCCTGTCCGACTTGAACGTGCGAACGCCCCCAGCGTGTTAAATCCTTCATAATCACGATACCGATTTTACCCTGTTCAATATCGTCAATCATGCGTTGGTAGCCATTGCGGTCAAAAAATCGCCCGCTTTCATCATCGTCTGTGTAGTGCTTAATGTTGGTAAATCCGTTTTGCTTGGCGTAATCTTCAAGCTGTGCTTTTTGGTGTTTGATGGAATTGCTTTCGTCCTTGCCCTGCCGTTCGTCACCAACGGACAGTCGTTCATATAGCGCGGTAATTTTAAGGTGTTTGCTTGTGTTTGCGTTTTTCATTTCTTCCTCCTTTTCTGTTGCGTGTAATCTGTGGCACATACTGGAATTATTCACATTATCGGAGGTTATAAATCACTTCTGTGAATAAGGTATTTTCAATTTCGTCTTGCGTGTAGCCAACCTTTGCACCGACTTCAAAACGGCGGTCGGCTATTTCGTCAATGGTTCGTAGCCATTCGTCCAATCTTCCCAACGCTAAGAGCTTGGTGTAGAATGTCGGGTGATAGCATTTCAAAAACGCTTGGTGCAGTTCGGAATATTTACCCCAAGCGTTTTTACGGAAATCGAAATAAATTATGTTATTGGCTTTGTTGGTGCTGTTTTGCATAAGGACACCCCTTTCGGTCTATTTTTTACCCCTGTCTGTGAAAACCGTATGTGCCACAAACGGCGCAACTCTCACATTTTTTATGACATTGGATAAATATGTCCTTATCATGTTACAACACCATTGGGGCGCCGCAACTTTCGCAAAACTTTTCTTGCATAATAATCGCTCCTTTATCAAATTTTAGGGCGTATTCGTTAGTGGGAACACGCCCTGGTTTCACCAACATCATAACCTACAAAAGGTGACAACAGCACGTCACGTTTTGGACAAATATTTATTTTTTATTTTTTCGATACGGGCCAGCAGTTCGTTACGGATATATTGCGGCTCCAATACTTCAATAGCAGTGCCGTAAGAAAGGATATAGTCATATATCCACAAGCCTTGGTTCATGCGCAAAGTAAAGGAGCCGTCTTTGTTGGTGGTTATATCGCCTTCGGCAAATTCATCGTAAATCCGATATTTTGCGTTTTGGGAGATGAAAACTCTAATATCAAGTTGATCGGCAGATATTGGCTCTTCTACCGACTGCATTGAAGGAATTGTGTAATCGCCACTGTTGAATGACTTATCCAAAGCCGCAATATTACTGATACGCGTAAATTTGAATACTCTATAATCATTTTCAGTTAAACAAAACGATTGCAGATACCATGTTTTTGATTTAAACGACAATTTAAGCGGGTACACCTCGCGCCCTTTAGATTCGCCATACGGGCTTAGATAGTCGAAGGATACCGCGGATTCGTTAATAATGGCATTCTTTAGCATCTCAAATTTTGTATTATCCGCCTCGCTATGCCCCCAGCGCGAAAAATCGACCTCAATCCATTCTTTGCTTGCATTGTTAAAGAGGCTGCGCAACCTACCCAGCACCTTGTCTGTTTCAATTGCCCCTGTGGCGGCCATACTTTGCAGAGAAAACAAAATTTGCTTTTGTTCATCTGCCGAAACAAAAGTTTTGTTTAGCAGAAAATTATCTTGAATAAAAATTCCGCCGCCTTTGCCCTGTGTTGTGTATATTGGTATGCCGGCTGCCCCCAGTGTGTCAATGTCGCGCAAAATAGTCCGCTTAGAAACCTCGAAATGTGCGGCCAGTTCATTTGCGGTTATTTGTTTTTTATTCATCAAGAGATACACTATCTCGAATAGCCTGTTAATTTGCATACAATTCGTATATCTCCCCAATGCTTTTGCCGTCCGTATAGCCATGTGCGGCAGTAACGGTTTTGTCCGCTGTATTTATATAAACAAATTGGTTATACGCTCCTGCAAATTGATAGCCGTTTTCTTTTACAACCAAGCCATACCCAAACTGGGCCCAGTAGTCCGGCGAGGTATGGCTTTTTGTTGCGTTTTTTACCCACTCCTTAGAAATAACCTGCTTACCGTCCCACACGCCGTTGTTTAAGTACAGCACACCAAGTTTGGCCATGTCTTTTGTGGAAAGATAAAGGCCTGTACCGCCTTGCGGGTAGCCTTGCGGGCAACTTGCCCACGCGCAATCGTTAATACCAAGCGGTTTGAACAAATGCGCTCGCAAAAAATCATCCAGTTTTAACCCGCTTACTTTGTGAATAATGCGGGATAACAAGTAGAAATTTGAATTTGAGTAGGTTGTTTTTTCGCCCGGGGTGTGCTTTAGCGGCTGCTTTAAGCAGTAGTCCAGCCAGTCGTCGGTGGCTATTTTATAGCGGTCGGCCTCGAATAAAAAGCCTTTCTCCAGCCCCATTGTGTGGGTTAGTAAATGGTGTATGGTTACGTTTTCGTAAATATCAAAAAATTTGGCAACGGTGTCATCTACAGACAAAAGTCCCATGTCTACAGCAATGCCAATAGCGGCGGCGGTAAAACCCTTTGTTATAGAGTAGCAGTTTTGGCAGCTTGGCAAAGCCTTTAGTGTGCGGGAGTACCATTCACCATCGTAATACATAAATAAATCGAAATAATTTAGCCGGCGGGCGTTTATAAACTCTACCATTTTGTCTAGTGTTTTGTTTGGGTTAATCATGTTAAAACCTCCGATAATTTTTCTAAGAGCATTATAATACACATCTTGCATTAAGCGTTAGTTATGATATATTGTCAACATTACTTCTACATGAATTGAGGGTTACATATGAACTTTCCAAACCGTTTCATAGCCGCCGGAACAGCGTATTCTTCATCCGGCAAATTTGTACCCGCACCATACATACGCAAGCGCTTCACCCTAAACCAACTGCCTACATCCGCCAACGCCGTAATAAGCGGGCTAGGCTTCTACGAACTGTACGTAAACGGCCAACGCATAACCAAAGGCCGCATGGCGCCCTACGTAAGCAATCCAGACCATATCGTGTATTACGACCAATACGATGTTTTTTCTGTTTTGGAAAAAGGCGATAATGTAGTAGCTTTCATCCTTGGCGATGGCTTCCAAAACAACGAAGGCGGCTACGTGTGGGAATTTGACACTGCCCCCTGGCGAGGTGCACCGCAAATGGCTTTCCGCCTGGAATGCGAATTTGCCGACGGCGAAACTGTGGCTATCGAAAGCAATACAGACTTCAAAACAGCACCATCCCCTCTGTTATACAACGATAGGCACTATGGCGAATACTACGACGCCCGCAAAGAAATCCCCGGCTGGAACACCGCCAGCTTTGACGACAGCGCATGGGCAAACACCATAATTGCCCCAAACCCGCGCGGCGAGAGACGCCTGTGCTTTGCCGACCCCATTATAGAAAGCGGCGAACGCAAACCAATATCTATAACACCTGTAGACGACGGCTACTTATACGATTTTGGCTATAACGATGCTGGACACTGCCGCCTTAACATCAACGGCACCGAAGGGCAAGAAATTACGCTTTACCACGGCGAAGTGCTGGTAGACGGCAAACTTTACCGCAGAAATCTCTCCACTAACAACGAGTACGAACTCATACAAAAAGACATATATACCTGCAAAAGCGGCACACAAACATGGACGCCTATTTTTGCACGCCACGGTTTCCGTTATGTGTTTGTAACGGGGCTAACCCCAGCGCAAGCTACGCCCGAGGCATTAACATACGTAATTACACACTCTGATGTAAAGGAACGCGGCGGCTTCACTTGTTCCGACCAAATGCTTAATACCCTGCAAGAACTAACCCGCCGTGCCACCGTATCCAACTTCTGCTATTACCCGCTGGACTGCCCTCAGCGCGAAAAAAACGGCTGGACAGCCGACGCCGCCCTTTCTGCCGAGCATATTCTACTTAACTTGAACGCCGAAGCCAGCTTTGCAGAATGGCTAAGAAACATCCGCAAAGCCCAGCGAGAAGACGGCGCACTGCCCGGCATAGTGCCAAACACCACCTGGGGTTACGATAAATGGACAGGCCCAGCCTGGGACGTGGTTCTCGTATGGTTGCCGTACTACACTTATGTATACCGTGGCGACAAGTCAATTTTAGAAGAAAACGCCCATGCTATATTGCGATACATGGATTTTTTGCATACCAAAATTGGCACAGACGGGCTTATCCACTTTGGCAGCATTTTAGGCGATTGGTGTCCGGCCGGGAAAGATACAGATGCGTACAAATCCCCAATGGAGTTTGTTAACACATTAATAGGTATGGATATTTGCGAAAAAGCGGCCTTTATTTTTGGCGAACTAGGCCAGTTACCGCAACAGGAATTTGCATTATCTTTCTACGAAGAACTACATGCCGCCGCTCGTGAACGTTTGATAGATAAAAACACCAAAATAGCTTTTGGTAATTGCCAAACCTCACAAGCTTTGGCGTTACATGTGGGTTTATTTGAACCCGGCGAACGCACAGAAGCCTTTAACGTTCTGCTAAAGCAAATTAAAGAAGCCGGAGACTGTTTCGACGTAGGTGTTGTTGGCGCAAGGGTGCTATTCCACGTGCTTGCAGATTTTGGCGAAGTTGATTTGGCGTTGAAATTAATCATAGGGCCCAAATTCCCGTCATATGGCTGGTGGGTAGAGCAGGGAGCCACTACTCTTTGGGAGCAATTCCCGCCGCATTCGGAATACATCTCATCGCAAAACCATCACTTTTGGGGGGATATAAGCCATTTCTTCATCCGCCATCTTGCGGGTATACATTACAACCCGCACTTAGTTGGAAATGAAGTAGACATTCGCCCGCAATTTGCCTCCGCGCTTTCCCATGCAGAAGGGTTTTATCAAGCACCAGAGGGCGAAATACGAGTGCGTTGGGAACGTAACAACGACGAAATTACACTTAATGTAACCGTCCCGGACGGCATAACAGGCTATATCCACACACCAGTGGGGATGGAATTTGCCGACAGCCTAAGAGTAAAACCTGTTAAAACAGGCGAATACAAAATAAAAGGAGCATCTAAATGAGCACACTAACAGGACAAGAACGTATCCACCGTTTTTTAAAGCGTCAACCGCACGACCGCATTGGTTTGTCCGAGCATTTTTGGGGCGACACATGGGATAAGTATGTAGCCGAAGGTCATATGTCAAAAGATGAAACACTAGAAGCGCATTTCGACCTGGACATTAGGGAAGACTGGACATTTAACAACGTAGCGGACTTAGATTTTAAAGATGAAATAGTGGAAGAAACCGAAGATACACGTGTTGTAAGAAACGGAAACGGTGCAGTGTTGCGCTGGCATAAAAAACATAACACCACCCCAGAGCATGTAGATTTTTACGTAAAAGAACGCAAACAATGGGACGAAAAACGCGAACTTCTTATTAATATAGACGAAAGACGCATTAATTTTGAAAGTTATCGCAAAGCAAAAGAGGCCGCGCACGCGGCGGGCAAATTTTTCTGTTGGGCAGGCGTAAACGTTTTTGAACTTATGCACCCAATTTGTGGCCACGAATACATGCTTATGGGCATGATAGAAGACCCAGAATGGATAGAAGACATGGTAAAGGTTTATGCAGAAATGACTATAAACCTGCAAGAAATCCTGTTCGCTAAAGAAGGCGCGCCTGACGGCCTGTATTATTACGAAGATATGGGCTTTAAAGACCGTCCGTTTATGTCTCCCGCTATGTACAAGGAATTAATTTTACCTGCACATAAACGCACAATTGGTTTTGCACACGAGCGCAACATACCTGTAATCATGCACACATGTGGTTTTGTTGAGCCGCTGTTGCCCGGCATAGTAGAAGCGGGCGTGGATTGCTTGCAAGCCATAGAAGTAAAAGCGGGCATGGATTTGCTGCGTATCCACAAGCAATATGGCGACGTGCTTAGCCTAAAGGGCGGTATAGACGTGCGTGTGCTATACACCAACGACAAAGCGGCAATTGATAGGGAGCTAGAGGCAAAAATCCCAATAGTAAAGCAAAACTACGGTTTCTGCCTGCACTCAGACCATTCCATACCTGTAAGCGTTGAATATGACACATTGCAATATTTCATTAAAAAAGGACTTGAATTGGGAAAATATTAAGGAGGCTACTTATCATGACAAGACGCGAGCGTGTAATTGCGGCACTAAAACATCAAGAAACGGATATTCTGCCGTACCAAATTGATTTAACCTACCAAGCGTGGGAAAAGGTTGCGGAATATTTAAATGACAAGGATTTTGTCGATAAAATAGGCAACCACATAACAACCTGTTATTACGATGCCGACCCAATGCCAATCCCAGGTATGGATGGTTACTTTAAAGACGACTTTGGCGTTGTATGGAACCGTAACGGAGCCGATAAAGACATTGGCGTGGTAGAAAAATGGCTTATTAACGAGCCTGATTTAAGCCTGTATACCTTCCCAGAAGTGCCGGAGGCGAGGCTCCGCAAAAGATGTGAGGAGACACTTGCAAATGCAGGAGACAGATTTACATGCGCTTCTATAGGCTTCTCGTTTTTTGAGCGGGCGTGGACATTAACCGGCATGGAAGATTTGTTAGGGTATATGATAACCGACCCCGATTTTGTAACGGAGCTATTCGACAAAATTACAGCCTTTAACAAAAAAGTAGTGGACATTTATTTAGAATATGACTTCGACTGCATATTTTTTGGCGACGACTGGGGGCAGCAACAGGGTTTAATAATGGGGCCGCATTTGTGGCGCAAATTTGTTAAACCTTCTCTTGCAAAAATTTACGGCCATGCTAAAGCGCATGGACGGTTTATAGGCCAGCACTCCTGCGGCGACATTGAAGAGGTTTACCCAGACTTGATAGAAATAGGGCTAGATGCACACCAAACATTCCAACCGGAAATATTTGATATAGCTAAAATTAAAGCCGAGTTTGGAGATAAACTTACGTTTTGGGGCGGCATAAGCACACAACGTCTGCTGCCGTTTGAAACGCCGGAAAATGTAGTTAAAGAATCGTTGGAAATTATGAAACTACTAGGCAAAGGCGGCGGTTATATAGCCGCACCAACGCATTCTATCCCGGGGGATGTGCCTGCTGAAAATATTGTTCGGTTGATTGAGCTATTTAAGAACCAATAGCGTATTAAAACAAAAAATTGCGAACCATTTTATTGGTTCGCAAATTTTTTTTATTTTTAAGGCAACGGTTTTAAAAGTTTATGGATATATATAAATATACATACATACGCAAGGAGGGATTGTTTTGAACGAAGAAAGACTAAAAATGCCCAAAATCCCAAAACGATTTCTTAACGACCCGTTAATATCAACGATTTTGGCATCTACCATCCAAGAATTTAATTTTGAAGAGCAAACGGTTATATATCTGTACTGCTCGGTAAATTTGTCCGTAGAAGAAATTAAAGATGCAACAGAATTGCCTATCTTATACATTACAAGCACTTTAATTTTGTTTGCAGAGCGGTTATGCTTTAAGTTGGGTGTTTTTGAAGAAGCAATCTACGATACAAACAATAGAGTTTCTGTAAATGAATTGTTTGAACTAAGGTATGTAAAAGAAATGCAGGAACATGAGTTTGACAAGCGCCATACAAAGTGGATAGCAGAAAATCGAAACAAGGTATTTTAATTAAGCTATTTCACAAACTATTTTGGAAAGTGGGTGATTCGATGGTTAAGGACAATAAAGATTTAAGCATTTTGATAGCACAATATAAAAATGGAGACAGCACCGCTTTTGACGAAATTTATAAGCGTTGCTACAGCGACATAGCTTTTATCTGTTCAAAACTTTGCGATAACAAAGAAGATATAGAAGAAAGCATACAAGACACCTTTGTAATATTGTTTAAAAAACTTGATACCTTAGATGCCAACACGCTTATCCCGTACCTTAGAAAAATTGCGGCAAACAATTGTTTTAAAAAATATAGAGATAATAAAAAACACACGAACAGTGTTGACATACAGGACTACGAAAATGAAAGTTTAACGGAACTGGGCCAAGATTTTTTACCGGAAAAATATTTAGAATGTCGGGAATCTCAATCTGAGATGTTGAAAATAATTAATGCATTGCCACCAAAGCAAAAAAAGATGATTTACCTTTATTACTATGCAGGTATAAATACAGAGGAGATAGCAAGGTTAAACAACTGCACCAGCGCTAACGTACGCAAGATACTATACACCGCCCGCAACACTATAAAAAGCAAAATGGAAAGTGGCCAGCCTACGCTTAAATGTGTGGCAAATGCTTCCCTTGCAAGTGTATTGCTTGCGGAGGAACAAATCTTTGCGGCAAGCCATGCTGCGGCCACAGCGGCCACAGCCACATCTGCAGTGGGTAGTGTGCTTACGGTCGTAACAGGCATTGCAGCGGTTTGCATACTTTCTGTAGTGGTGTACTTTGGCTATAGTGCGGCCGGCGAAAGGGATATTGCAGAACCTACGGTGGTAATCCCGTATGTTGCAGAGCCACTACCGGATATTGTGCATGAACAAATTGCTGAAGCTCCAGTAATTGACCCTATTTACGAGTACCAGCCTGTATACCAACCCGAAGAAGAATATGCCCCAATGGAAGAAGTTATTCTAGTTAAGGAGGTGAACACACAGGTAGAAATACCGCATGACCCCGAGCCGTATGAACCGGAGCCCTATGAAATACAATACTATCCGGAAACGGCTGAACCAGAAGAATATGAACCGGAAGACGAACCCCCCGATGAGGACGAGCCCCCGACACACTTAGACAGAACCGCAGAAATTTTGGCCGCCCTTTCAATTGCCACAACTCCGAAAGAGGTTAGCAGAATTATTACCTATTACGATTTTGTACGTGCACAGCAAATGCAACGGTTTTCCGGCGAAAGGTTTTTATTTTATGTATTGAATGAGGGCAGTGGGGACATTTTAATTGGTATAGCAGAACACGAACCAAGTTACTATTGGCGAATGCAGTTTGATTTTTACGAAAACGCCCACATACCGTCGGACGAATTGGTTTTGTTTTACTGGATGGATGGGTAATAAAAAACCGCCCATTTAGGCGGTTGCAAAAGTTTATTGTCTAAGTGGTGCAAATATTTCTTCGTGTGTGTAGCGTTTAGTAGTGGGGTCGTTTGCCGCAATTTCTGATTCTTCGAGTTTGTGGCGTATTGTATTTTTCCACTCGTACTCGCTGCTAACCAACGCAAATGGCACACGTTTTTCCCGCACTACAGCTTTTAGGCAAGCATTAAATAGGCCTGTAACGTTTAAGCCAATGTCTTCAAGTATGGTTTCTGCCCGTTGTTTTGTTATTTCGTCCACTCTAACAGTTATTGTTTTTGTTGCCGACATTGTAAGCACACCCTCTCTTTGCACACTATTGTACAGCAAATGTTTTGCAGGCGCAAATCTTCGTTTTTAGTCATTATATCAAAAACAACCAAAGCATACCACCTTGGATACAAGTGAACTGCACCCCAAAGGCTGGGTAATAAAAAACCGCCCAAGGGCGGGCGATTATTCATAATGTGTCCACATCCTGTAGACCTTTACTATTCTCTCATCTTCCAAAACAGTATAAACCAGCCGATGCTGGATGTTTAGCCTGCGGGATAAAAATCCTTGCATGTTGCCAACTAATTTTTCATAAGGCGGCGGATTTTGATAAGGGTTTTCTTTAATAATATTTATAAGAGCTTTTGCTTTTGCATCTAGTTTAGAGTTTTTTAGCTTTTTTATATCTTTTGCTGCCTGAGCGGAATACAAAATCTCGTACACTACCATTCCACCTCATCTTCGGTTAACCACTCGTCATCATCTGCATTATTCAAACTCTCTTCAAAGCCGATGATGGAGGAAAGGTACAGTGTTTCTTGTATGGCATTCCAGTCAGCAGCAGAAATTAATATAGCGTCGCCACGTTTGCTTACGATTTGTATAGGAATGCTGTGGGTTATAGTTTCATCAACTATATTGTATAGCTCCTTACGTGCTTGTGTTACCATCATAGTTTTCATACTTGCACCTCCAAGGTAAATTGTAGCACAAACAAAAGCGTACGTCACCTGCATACCACCTTGGTTATTTACAATAGATTAACCCAATTACGCCTTCCATACATTACGCTGGTGATGTTTACGATTTTCGTATCGTCGTCAATAGAATAAAACACAATATAATTCTTAACAGGGAAAGACCTTATGCCTCTTTTGGCTAGTCTTTTATCAGAAACTAAAGGGTATCTTTTAGGCATTTGATTTAGTTGACGTATTTGCATACGTATTTCAAGCATCAGTTTAAATGCGGCTTCGACGTCGTGCAGTTCGTCAGAAATGTAATCGGCTATATTTTGCATATCTCTTTCAGCCTTTTTGGAAGTTACAACAGTGTATGTCATTGTTGTTCCATCCTTTGACGCAAGCTGTCCAAAATATCATCCATTGCATCTTCAAAAGGTCTTACCCTGCCATGTTCAATGTCATCTAGCCCTTTATCAATTTCGCGGTACAGTTCTTCCTTACTTGTAATTTCTAACGGATGTTTTTGCGCAACAAGAAACTGTAGGTAGCTTACTACCCCAGCCAATCGTTCTTCTGGCATTTCGTTTATATATCCAATTGCTTTTTCTCTAATGGCTACCATAAAAAATCACTCCTTCGTTTTTAGTCATTATATCAAAAATAACCAAAGCATACCACCTTGGCTACAAGGTTTTATATATAAATAACACATAAAGGAGATAACCAATATGAGTCAATTAAAGCTAAATTACATTAAGCGCATAGTTTCGTTGCTGCTGGCATTTGTTTTAGCTACCGCTATACCAATGTCTGCAATGGGCGAAAATAATGGAGACTTTTTTGCGTTAGCGGAAGAAGAGGCCGTGGGTGTTGAGTACGCTGTTGCTACACCGCCGGCGGTTAGTATTGTTACACCTGTGCCTGCAAGCTCCGGTTTTTCTGCCACTATTACTAACGCTGCCGGGCTAACAGTAGATTTTACCAACCCGGGGCAGGCCCCTTTTACTGTACCTATGCTTGTTGGCCCAATACCGCATGACGTAGTTATATCAGCGGAGTTTAGCGAATATTTTACAACAGAAAGAACAATTGAAATACAACTTGCCAATGGCTTGGCTATCCACTCGGCACCGGGTATGAGAGGCTCTACATTAAATGGTGTCGCACTTGCTAATTGGGCATTTCACCCGGGCGATTTAAATCCGCCGCTTTCTGACTTTATAACAAATGCAGTGTATGTTCCAAACACTCTTATTACACAATCTATATCAGGTAACACAAGGCAGCCACAAGGCGGCACACTTACCTATACATTAGCCCCCGGTACAGTTGCGGTTACACTTACAGTACGTGTAACTACAGATAATGCCTTTACACTGCTTGCAAGTGACCCCCAATCAAACACTAGGTCTCATGCAGATGCGATAACTGTTACAGTTAGAGAGACCGATACTCCGGAGAGGGTTGCAATATTAGAAGAATATCAAATTACCGGAAACCTTACTGTTCAATTTGTCGCAACTACAAGAGCCGAGAGAGTTCTAGCGGGTCTTGGAACAGAAAGCCGTTGGATTGCGAATTTCAATCCCCGGCTTTCGCCTAGTGGCGTAGGAAGCATTTTAAATGAGACAATGAGCTATACAATATTAGTCCCAAAGGTGCTTACAAATGCTGCAGATCTTATCGTAACCCGAAACCCTACGGGTACGGGTCTTATTTCTGCCGATTCGTTTAGTTATGTAATAGACTCTTATACAAGTACTACACATCACATAATTAATTTTATGCTAACACAGGCTAACTTCACACATAGCCTTACAGCGGTTGCATTTTCTGTATCAGGTCAAGTCCCGCTTGGAACTGCGCCCGGGCTTTATAGATTAAGTTCCGGCAACCCAAGTGGAGTAACTCAACCCAGTGCAGGTGCTAATCTAAATTTACATGTATGGTTTAACGAACACTCGGTTACAGTTATCGACCCCGATGCGCAACAAAACAGACTTACTGTTTCCATCGCACCTAACGTGAATGATAGAGTCTCCAGAATGCCCGGTGTTTTGCCCTTAACTCCTTTGGGGGGATTTCGAGTACAAAACACATTTGACGAGCCGCTTACAGATCAGGCTGTACGGGTTACTTTTCCGGAAGATGCTTTAAGGCATATAGGTATACGTATGCTCAGGCTACCGGCTCCGGTTGAGGGTATTAAAAATGTGGAAGTAAATACTGTGTTTCTCCAAACAAATGTAGATGGCAGCATTTTTATAGATACGGATGGCCGTGCCATTATAGATAGCCAACCGGGTAGAACAATTGAAATGCCGGGACCTCTCTTGCGTACGGGAGCCACTACAGCTGTCCAACTTAACCTTTATACAGAACTAGCCTATAATGAGTTTATTTCAGGTGTATTTTATGAAATGAATGGCGATGTTGCTGCCCGCGCGTTTTGGGACATTAATTTTATCTCCATCAGTGCTAACGGCCTTTCGTATTTTGGAAGAATCCTAAACCCTGACGGTATCCCGGCAGGGACGAATGTACATGTACAAGCAATTGTAGGTGAGAGAGATGCATATAACCCGGATGGCTCCGGAATTGACGCCCACATGAGAACTCAATCATCTGTAGCTTTGCCTACAGCGGCAGGCAGAGGGATTGGAGTTGTACACGCTAACGTTGGTTTAAGTGGCCAGACTTTTACCGCAGGGCAAACGCTTACAAATGTTGGCTTTAACTTAACTCCATTACTACGTCGGCAAGCTATAGCAAACACCGGTAGCGCACAAGGGTTTCATGCTTATCTACGCTCGCCCGCCGGTATTTTAAGTATCAATCCCAGTTCTATTACTGCCACACAAGGCGGGGTTCCTCTTGATTTTACAATAACTCAACTTACGGACTCTACCGGTAGTATTGTATACCGTGTTACTATGCCGTATGCAGTAATTGGGCATGGGAATTATGATATGACCACCTCTCCTATTATACAAATTAGGATGGATATGACAGTGTTGCCGACAGCCCCTCTGCGCACTATACGGATACAAGATATGTTTTGGGTAAGTACAATTGATGAGCTCTTTCAAATCGAAAGAGGATATGGTAGTGAACAGGGCAGGGTACTGACAGACCAACTATATATCGGTAGCGAAAGAGGCGATAACAGAACCAACCCGGGCCAAGCTGTTTCAACTACACACACCAATGCAGTATTCCATGTTCATCCGGTGCAGGATGTGGCAGTATCATCCTCTGCACGGCAAAACATTGGCACTGCACAAGGTAACTGGTTTGGTTATAACTGGGCTTTAGGCACTACAGTTGTTGACCTTAACCCCGCCGGGCAGTTGGAGTACAGGGTGCAAATGAGCAACAATTCAGGTAATCCGGTAACTTCGTTTTATGCTCTTGTCCCGGTACCCAGAAAAGGGGATTGGATAGTTAGCGAAGCTCTGGCAACCGCTGCAGACGTGCAGAGAGAGCCATTTGCATGGACATTAACTCTAGTGGAAGAACCGCAGGTACCCGCCGGGTTTGAGATGCTTTTTTCAACTCAATATGCTTTACAATATGTAGATGCAACTTTTGTACCATGGGATAGTGCATGGACAGAAGCGGACATGGCAAATATCCGCACAGTGCTTATTAGAAACACAGCACCCATCCCAATTGATGCTACCGAAGAATTTATTTTTGCAATAGATGTCGGCCCGGATACAGATTTACTTGCAGACTCCGGCGGTATAAACCGCTTCTCATCAATGGTCTTCCGTCAATTTACAGGTATGTCAGGCTATACACGCAGCGAGCCGGTTGCACTCCGCTTAAACACAGGCATTATCCAAGGCCGTGTGTATGTGGGTGCGAATGGAGTGGGTGTAAACGGTGTTAATGTACGTGTGTACCCGGCAGGTTCTGCAGGCGTTGGCACTCCGCTTGCAACAACTATAACTTCAACTATAGACGGCACGGCAGGGCGGTTTATGGTGCTCTCCCTAGATGCGCAGCAAGAGGTGGATGTAGTTTTTGTTAACCCAAATACAACCGAATATAGATTTTTTAATATCGTACCGGGCACAGCGCCGCACCTTTCACCCGATGGCAGAGTAAGTGCCACCGCAACGGGTGTAAGGGCAAGTGTAAACGTGACAGGCGGCTGGCAGTTTGAACATGTTAATGCAGTGCTGACCATGACAAATAACGTAACCCACGCAGTAGGCGCAACGAACGTTTCCCCTGCAATACAAACAGGGTTGCCATCCCCGGCTACAGTAAGCCATGATGTAAGCTCTACTGTGTATGCAGCAGCAGCATTAGAAACCACATCTCAAGTAAACGGAACAACCCCGGGCTCTTGGACATTTGAACATTGGGCAGTAAGCGGCATAACAGGTACACCAACATTAAATGCCGGAGCACAATTTACAATGCCTGATAATGCCGTAACTCTAACAGCAGTATGGAGATTTGACGCAGATACTCATTATGTAACCCACGCAGTAGCATCAACAGGCGACTTCCCAACACCGCAAACAGGTTTGCCGTCACCGGCTGCCGTAAGACGTGACGTAAACTCTACCGTAACTGCGGCGGCAGCGTTAGAAACCACATCAGAAGTAAACGGAACAACTCCGGGAACTTGGACATTTGAGCACTGGTCAGTAAGCGGCATAACAGGCACAACAACATTAAATGCTGGAGCACAATTTACAATGCCTGATAATGCCGTAACTCTAACAGCAGTGTGGAGATTTGACGCAGATACGCATTATGTAACCCATGCAGTAGCAACAACAGGCGACTTCCCAACACCGCAAACAGGTTTACCGTCACCGGCTGCCGTAAGCCATGATGTAAATTCAACCGTAACTGCAGCGGCAGCGTTAGAAACCACATCTGAAGTAAACGGCACAACCCTGGGCACATGGACATTTGAACATTGGGCAGTAAGCGGCAT
>Ga0123355_10005413_pt1 | contig 18680 bp, 12 predicted proteins | sample TergutEmb28metaG_3_FD_89872 | JGI IMG/M metagenome (GOLD analysis project Ga0123355, IMG submission 89872) | Embiratermes neotenicus P1 segment gut microbial communities from Petit-Saut dam, French Guiana - Emb289 P1 | ecosystem: Host-associated > Arthropoda: Insects > Digestive system > Gut ... | reverse complement strand
AATTTCATGGGAATCAGCCTTAATATGCTCAGCATGGCGGGGCTTATCCTTGGGATTGGGCTTATCGTTGACTGCTCGATCGTTATTCTGGAAAATATTTTCAAGTACCGTGAACGCGGAGCCAAGCCGGACATCGCCGCGATTTTGGGCGGGCAGGAAGTGATGATTTCGATTGTTTCCGCCACCCTTACCACGTTATGCGTATTTATCCCGATGATACTTTTCCAGAACAGGCTCGGGTTTATCGGCATTTTGATACAGGATCTTATCGTTACCGTGGCGATTTCGCTTACATCGAGCCTGTTAGTCGCAATCTTCCTTGTGCCGGTTCTGGCAAGCAAATATCTGCCGCTCCAAACGCGGGCGCAGAAACCTTTGCGTAACAAGGCGCTTATCAAAATTGACACAACTATAGAGCAGGGAATACAGGGGTTGAGCAAAAGCTACAGCGGCCTGCTTTCAAAGGCGATGAACCACCGTTTTGTTACCACCCTGTTTGTGGTCGCCGCCCTTACCGGCGCCCTTCTGGCGTTGCCGCGGCTGCAGATGACCATGGCTCCCGCCATGAACGAGGACTCCTTTACGCTTAACGTGGAACTTCCGCTGGGAACGATTTACGAGGATGTCCTAGCCACGATGCTCCAGATACAGGATATTGCCATGACTGAAATCCGGGGAATCTCCAGCGTGGTTACTACCGTAAGCGATTCAGTCGGCGGCGGCTTGCGGGGCGGCGGCGGGCAGGGCGCGCTTACGGTAACGCTGGACTTGGACGCGCCCGGCGGCGATTCCTCTGAAATGGCGATGAACCGTATGCGCGCGCGCTTCGCCGATTTCCCCAACACCGAGCTTACCTTTGCCGAGGGCGGCGGCTTTGGCGGCGGGGCAGACATTAACCTTGTACTGGGGATACACGACATCAGCGAGGGGCTTATCACCGCAAGGGAAATACGCGACCTGTTGGAAGCGAGAATCCCTGAGTTTCTTGAACTGAGCATCGACATGACCGAAGGACTGCCGCAGGTGGAAGTAGTCATTGACCGCAACCGCGCGTTTAACCTTGGCCTTTCAATGAGCGCTATCGCCATGGAAATAGCCGCGGCGATGAACGGCGTTACCGCCACAACCTTCCGCGATGGCGGCAATGAGTTTGATGTGGTGCTTGAAATGCGGGAAGACGACCGCCGGGGGCTCCCCGACTTGGGACGCATCTTTATCCCCTCAAACCTCGGCAACCTTGTCCCGGTCTCTAGCTTCGCGGAGCTGGAGCGGGGGCTTGGCCCGGTGAGCATACGCAGGGAAAATCAGGCGCGCGTGATTAATATCAGCGGGAACCTTATTCCGGGCGCGGATGTCCGGGAGGTGGAGCAGAGGATTCAGGGCATCATGGCCGCGGAATTTATCCTGCCGGAAGGTATCACGCTGATGTACGATGGCCAAGCGGGCGAGATCGGGGAAATGCTGGCGACCTTCCTCATCATCATAGTGCTGGCGATTTTGCTGGTGTTCGGCACGATGGCGGGTTTGTACGAATCGTTCAAAACCCCGCTTGTCAATATGTTTACGATTCCGCTTATGCTTATCGGCGTGGTGGGGATTTATATCATCACCGGAGAGCCGCTAAGCATGATCACGATGATTGGGCTTGTTATGCTTGTGGGGATTGTCATCAACAACGGCATTATTCTGGTTGATTACACGAACCTGCTGGTAGGCCGCGGCATTCCTGTCAAACAGGCGTGTGTCGAGGCCGGCGAGTCAAGGCTGCGCCCGGTACTTATGAGCGCGTTGACAACGATCCTTGGCCTTGTCCCGCTGGCGTTTTTCCCCGGTGAGTCCGCAGGTTTTATCCAGCCGATTGGCCTTACGGTTATCGGCGGGCTTGTGTCGTCAACGTTCATCACGCTGTTTTTTATTCCGGTATTGTATTCGCTGATTAACGGCGACAAGAAGCCCAAAGCCCGCAGATTAGCGCGGACACGGGATGGGGAGGCTGAGCGTATGCCGGCAGAACAAGAGGCAGATCCTCCGATTATTTCCCCTCTGCCCATTCCGCAGCCGTTGAAACTAGGAGATGCGCAGTGAAACGTATGGAACTTATCGCCAACCGCTCGGTAGAGAGCGAAATTATCGAGGCGCTGGAAGACAGTATCGACGAATTTTTTTACAGCCTGCTCCCGCAGATACAGGGTCGGGGGAAAACCAAGTACCGGCTGGGAACCGCCACATGGCCAGAAATGAACTTTCTGCTTGTAAGTTACCTGAATGACGATGACGCGGTTAAGGCGAAGGCGGCAGTTCGCGCGGTGAAGGAACGGTTTCCCCGCGAAGGGATCAAGATGTTTATGATAACCTGCGAAGAGTAAAAGGGCTTTACGGCAAATGCCGCGTTAGACGCAACAGGGGCTGCCCGGAAGCTGCTTTTCGGGCAGCCCATCTATTTAACTAAAAATTCCACGCCATAAACAGCCGCAGCGCCCTGTTCATTTTGCGCGTATCAGGAAATTCGCTGAACACTCCCCGCTCCAGCGCCAGCGAATGGGTAATGCCCAAAGAGGTGCGGTTTGAAAAATGGTAAAAGTATGTTACGTCATTGAACAGCCAAAAAACAGTTCCTCTTCCGGAAAAGTGCGTTACGATGGGATATGACCACATCGTATAACCAAGCAGGCTTACTTCGAGCGAGCCCAGCCGCCAGTGGTTCACATTCAAGAAGATCTTGCCGTTCAAGCCCCCGCCGAAATTGTTAAGGTCGCCCATTAAATCGGGGCAGTAGAAAACCGATGAGCCAAAAAAGGTAACGCCAAAGTGGGATTTTATTTGAACGTCAGTTCCCTGCGGAAACAGGCGCTGATATTTCACCGTCCAGTTCAGGGCGTTGCTGTATTTATTTATGCTCGATCCTCTGTACCAGTTAAACCTTCCTATAGAGGCGGCATCCAAATGCAGCGAAAGCCCGGAGCTCATCCTGCTCGTATTTGAGTACACTGGAGAAAACGAAAAAAGGTAGCCGTCAGAGACAAGCCTGAAATCCATATAATTGCCCAAGTCCAAACCGAGAGAAAAGGCGAGCTGAAAATGCTGAAAAGGGGTTCTATTTTCCTGTTGAAAGGGGTTGCCGTAAATAATCGAAAAACCGGCGTTGCCAAACGGCCTTTGGATAGGGTACGACCGCAAGTCGCGGTACAGGAGCGCCCCGCCGCCCGGAAGCGAAGAATGAGTCCAGGCGTGCCCCATGCCAAGATAAGTCCGCACTTGGTAAAGGCGGGTGCCGTAATCCGGCGGCTCCCAGCCGGTTACCAAGCGGTTAAAGCCCGCCATTGGGTTGATAAAAAACGCAAGCCCCGCAGGAACCCCTGAGTTGATGGCCTGGACATACAGCCGGTAGAGCATTTCCCCCATAGATATTCCGCTGGGAATAGTTGTCAGCATATCGTTGATGGACGAGGCATTATTTTCATGGAAAATTTCCCAGGTAAGGCTGCCAAAGGCATTGAAAAAAATTGACTGGTAAAAAGTAAAATTATTGACGCGGCCTGCTGAAAAATACGTTGAGCCCTGATAGGGATGCCCAAAGTGGTTCACCACAAAACCATCGGTATCCTCCCATTTCCAGTTCCCAGGCCCTCCAAGATTATGGCGAAGGGAACTGAGGTTTGGCTGCGCCCAGGTGAAGTTACCGGTGAACTGATACACGCCGATATTAAACGACATAAGGACTGTGTTGCTTAATATCGTTTGCCCGGTGGCGATAAGCCCGCGCCTGAATATCCCCCCCGCAGGCGCAATATCTTCGTCATAAGAGAAAAGAAATGTATGGCGCACGCACAATAATAACACCAAGAAGAATAACAGCCGCGGCGTTTTAAAATCCATGTTATTTTATAACCCAAAATCCTATTATAATATAAAAAACATAAAAACCCGGAACGCGTTCGCGCCCCGGGCTATTAATCACCTTGACAAAACGATTAGAACGGCCGTTCCGCCAGGTACTTCAGCTCCTTCCACTTCCGCTCGGCATTGGCCTTGGCTATACCAAGCAGCATATCAGCGCGCGTCTGATCGGCGGCTTTCAGGCTGTTGAAGCGGTTTTCCTTATACATGAAATCCTCGACGCTTGTGGTCGGATCCTTCGAGTCAAGCTGGAAGGGGTTCTTCCCTTGCGCTTTCAGGCGGGGATCATAACGGTACAGAGGCCACAGGCCGCAGCTCACAATCGCCTTGCCCTGATCAAGCCCCCGGCTCATGTCGATGCCGTGGGCGATGCAGTGCGAGTAGGCGATGATAAGCGACGGGCCATCATAGGATTCCGCTTCGCGGAAGGCCTTGATGGTCTGCGCCATGTTCGCGCCCAACGAAATCTGCGCGACATAGACATGGCCGTAGCTCATCGCAATCGCGCCCAGGTCTTTTTTGCCGATGCCTCTTCCGCTATAGGCGAACTTCGCAATTGCGCCTATCGGGGTGGACTTTGACATTTGCCCGCCGGTATTGGAATACACTTCCGTGTCCATACAAAGCAGGTTCACGTTTTTGTCAGAGGCAATGACGTGATCCAGGCCGCCAAAACCGATGTCATACGCCCAGCCATCGCCGCCGAAGCCCCACACCGACCGCTTTACAAAGTGGTCGGCAACGGAGAGCAGCATTTTCGCCGTGGGCTTGGAGTCGTTTTTAAGGGCGGCTCTCAGCTCGTCTACGGTTGCGCGCATCGCATCAATGGAGGCTTCATCTGCCTGGCTGTTGGCAAGGATTTTGTCGAGGATTGCCACGGCAATGCCTTCGCCCTTTGCCTTAACCGCCATCTGGCGGGCGTGTTCGGCGAGCTTGTCGCTGGTAAGCCGGAAGCCGTAGGCAAATTCCGCAGTGTCTTCAAAGAGGCTGTTTGACCATACCGGGCCGCGTCCCTGCGCGTTCTGCGCGTACGGAGTGGTGGGCAGGTTGCCGCCGTAAATCGAAGAACAGCCGGTGGCGTTGCCGATAAGAGCCCTGTCGCCGAAGAGCTGGGACATAAGCTTGATATACGGCGTTTCGCCGCAGCCGCCGCAGGCGCCAGAAAACTCGAACAGCGGGCGCTTGTAAGCCAGCGCCTTGGGGTTGCTCAGATCGCCGTCCGCCGGAGTTTCCGGCAGGCTCAGGAAGTAATCCCAAACCTTGACTTGCTCAGCGTGGAACTCAGGATCGTTGGAGTACGGAACATACGAAAGCGCTTTTTTGCTGCCGTCTTCCTTGGTTTGGGGACAGACGGTAAGGCACAGGCCGCATTCATAGCAGTCCTCGTACGCGATGCACAATGTCGCCTTCATGCCATCGACAGCTTTCGCCTTGGGCATGATTTCGGCGGACAGGAAACCCTTGGGAGCCTTGGCAACCTGATCGTCAGTGAGGTTTTTCATGCGGATACAGGCATGGGGGCACACCACGGAGCAGTTGCCGCACTGGATACAATCGCTGGGGTTCCACAGAGGCACCCGCTCGGCAACCGAGCGTTTCTCGTACTGGCTGGTCGCCGTGGGGAACGTCCCGTCCGCGGGGATTTTGCTGACCGGCAGCGTTTCGCCAAACTGGAACGATACGGCTCCCAGCGTCTCCCTGATCCAGGCTGCGTCTGAACGCTGATCGTCCTTCGCCGTGGCAAAAGGCTTTTTCATGCGGAGGCTGCCATCGGCGCTGGCAGGGTACTTCACTTCTTCCACCGCGCCCAACGCCGCATCTACCGTGGCATAGTTCTTCTGAACAACATCAGAACCTTTTTTGCCATAAGAATGTTCGATATGTTCCTTCATGAGCTTTACGGCTTCTGCCTCTTGCAGAATGCCGGAAATCTTGAAGTACGCCGCCTGCATGACCGTGTTTATGCGGTTGCCCATTCCAGTTTTGCGGGCGATTTCCGCGCCGTCAATAACATAGAACTTCAGTTTTTTCTTGATGATCTTTTCCTGGACTTCTACCGGAAGCTCCTTCCATACGTTGGCCGCCTTGTAGGGGCTGTTCAGAAGGAATGTCCCGCCCTCTTTAATCCGAGGAAGCATATTGTACATTTCCATGTAGGAAAATTTATGGCAGGCAAGGAAGTCCGCAGAATTGATAAGGTAGGGGCGGCGAATTTTATTCCCGGTCTTGTTGAAACGGAGATGGGAAACGGTGAAACCGCCGGATTTCTTCGAGTCATACGAGAAGTACGCCTGAACATTGTATTCCGGCTTTGCTTCGCTGATGATCTTGATGGAGTTCTTGTTCGCGCCGACCGTCCCGTCCGCGCCAAGCCCATAGAACAGCGCTTCGTACATCCCTTCTTCGGGAAGGAAGAATTCCGGATCATAGTCAAGGCTCTTGCCAAGAACGTCGTCTTTAAGGCCGACTGCGAATCCGGCGATTTTTTTGCCGGAAAGGTTTTCAAACACCGCCTTGACCATCGCAGGAGTAAACTCTTTTGAACCAAGGCCGTAGCGCCCGCCGACAATAAGCGGATTGGCGCTGAATTCGCCGGCAAACTGCATTTCGGCGATGGCGGTGCGCACATCCTGGTACAGCGGCTCGCCGTTGGCTCCCGGATCCTTCGTGCGGTCAAGAACCGCGATGGCTTTTACCGTAGGCGGCAGCGCTTTCACGAACGCCTTCGCGTCAAAGGGGCGGTACAGGCGGACTTTGATCATGCCGGTTTTTTCGCCCTTGGCATTCAGGTAATCAATGGTTTCTTCGACCGTGTCGGCGCCGGAACCCATGATGATGACCACTTTTTCCGCGTCTTTCGCGCCGTAATAGTCAAAAATGCGGTACGCGCGTCCAGTCAATTTGGCGTATTTATCCATTTCGGCCTGCACAATGGCAGCGCACGCTTCGTAATATTTGTTCACGCCCTCTCGCCCCTGGAAATACGTGTCGGGGTTCTGGGATGTGCCGCGAATCTGCGGATGCTCAGGAGAAAGACCGCGCCTGCGGTGCTCGGCGACCAGATCGTCATCGATCATCTGCCGCATCAGTTCATAGGAAGTTTCTTCGACTTTCTGCATTTCGTGGCTGGTGCGGAAACCGTCAAAGAAGTGAAGGAACGGAACACGGGAACGTAAGGTGGCAGCGTGGGAAATAAGCGCCAAGTCCATGACTTCCTGCACGCTGTTGGAGGACAGCATCGCCCAGCCGGTCTGGCGGCAGGCCATCACGTCCTGATGATCCCCGAAAATACAGAGGCTCGATGTCGCCAAAGCCCGGGCAGATATATGGAACACAGTAGAAGTGAGTTCCCCAGCGATCTTGTACATACTGGGAATCATGAGCAAGAGACCTTGCGAAGCGGTAAATGTCGTCGACATGGCTCCTGTCGTAAGGGCGCCGTGCACCGCCGCCGCCGCGCCCGCTTCGGATTGCAATTCTACGACTTCCGGGACAGCGCCCCAGATGTTCTTCCGGCCCTGAGCGGAAAACTCGTCGGAAAGTTCGCCCATCTGGCTGGAAGGGGTAATCGGATAAATCGCGATTACTTCGCTCAACGCATGAGCGATCCACGCCGCAGCAGTATTTCCTTCGATTGTTACATAGTTCTTTTCTGCCATTGCTTGCCTCTCGTATTAAAGATTTACTATACCTTAACATGGCTTAAGGAAAAAAACAAGGATAATTCGGTTGTTTTTCTGATTTTTTATGATATGATAGGCATCACAACAGTTGGACTGTAAGGAGCAGGCAATGAAAAACTTTTCGAATTTCAGTTTTTACCTTTACACCGATATTCTTTTCGGAAAGGATACGGAAAAAGACGTGGGCAAAATGATCCGCAAACACGGAGGCAGCCGCGTAATGCTCGTTTACGGCGGGGGATCGGTCAAAAAAACCGGGCTTCTTGACCGAGTAAGTCAGGCACTCAAGGCCGAGGGGCTTTATTTTATCGAATTTGGCGGGGTTCAGCCGAACCCCCGGCGCTCCTTGGCAGAAAAAGGCATAAAAATCGCACAAGAAGAGAAAATTGACTTTATGCTTGCCGTAGGCGGGGGAAGCTCCATCGACACCGCCAAGGCGATTGCCCTTGCGCTGGCCAATGACGGCGAATACTGGAAGTTTTACAACGGCACGCCAGCGGAAAAAATGGCTCCCACAGGCACCATCCACACCATCGCGGCAGCCGGAAGCGAAACGAGCCGCTCCACGGTTCTAGTGGATGACCTTGAAAAAGGCCACAAGCTAGGCTTGATGTGGGATCCTTGCCGCCCCGTATTCGCCATCATGAACCCCGAGCTGACCTATTCGGTTCCCGCCTATCAGACTGCGGCGGGGGCGGTGGATGTTTTTGCCCATGCCACGAACCGCTACTTTATGAAAGAGATGCATGTTACCCGCCTTGGAGACGAATTTGCCGAAGGCTTGATGAGGACGGTCGTGAAATTTGCGCCCATCGCCCTTGCCAAACCGGATGATTACGAGGCGAGAGCCGAGCTGATGCTGGCAGGATCGTTCAGCCACAACGACCTTGCCGCGCTCGGCCGCAGCGGGCTTAGGGGGAGCGAGCATCCTTTGGAGCACCAGCTTTCGGGGCATTACGACACTGCCCACGGCGCGGGGCTTGCCGTCATGATGCCGGCATGGCTCCAATACATAACAAACAATGGAGGCGCCGCGCAAGTTGCCCGCGTAGCCCAGTTCGCCGTCAGCGTTTTCGGCGTGCGGGCAGACATGGCTGACCCAAAAGCCACCGCCAACGCCGGCCTAGAAGCTTTCCGGGCGTGGATACGCTCCCTTGGCATGCCCCTTACCCTTAAGGAGCTGGGCGTTCCCAAAGGGGATATCCCCGCGATAGTCGCCCGCGTACTGGAAGCCCATAAGGGAAAGATTGTCGGCCTTATGGATTTGGAAGAAAAGGCCATAACGGATATTTACAACTCCGTGGCGGAATAAGACCTGTGGCCTCTGGCAAAGCTTTGGCGGATCTAAAAAGAATAAGCTCCGTCCTTGCGGCACAGTGCGGATCCTTGCGATTTGGCGCTCCGGTAAAGGCAGCGTACAACCCTCTTGTGTACGCCGCAAAACCTCATGCCCTATACCTTGATCTTGCCTCTGCGGCTCCCAAAAAGGTTATTTTCCTGGGCATGAACCCCGGCCCCTGGGGCATGGCGCAGACGGGCGTGCCTTTTGGGGAAGTCGCCGCCGTGCGGGAATGGCTGGGCATCGAAGCCGCGGTCGGCAAGCCGCCAGAAGAACACCCCAAACGGCCTATTCAGGGCTTTGCCTGCGCCCGATCGGAAGTTTCCGGCAGGCGGCTCTGGGGGCTTTTCCGCGATCGCTTCAAGACCCCTGCGCAGTTTTTCCGGGATCATTATGTGGCAAACTACTGCCCCCTTGTATTTATGGAAGAAAGCGGCGCGAATATCACGCCAGACAAGCTGCCCGCGCGCGAGGCGAATCTGCTTTTTGAGATATGCGACCGCGCCCTGGCCGACACGATAAAACTGCTGAAACCGGACTGGGTCATAGGCGTGGGCGGCTTCGCCATGAAGCGGATTGCTTCGCTGCGCGACAAGTCTTTCTCTGCGGCGCAGATACTGCACCCCAGCCCCGCCAGCCCCCGCGCAAACTTAGGCTGGGGCAGCGAAGTTACCAAGACGCTTGTTGAATTGGGCGTGTGGAACTAACGCATCGCCCCGACTGCATAAAAGAGCATTATCCCGCTTACGATAAGCTTGGCTCCCGTTCCGGCAATGAAGGCGGCAAATGCGCCCAGAGCGACCTTCAGCGCCTTTGCGCCATTGCCGCGGTTGTAAATCAGTTCGCCAATAAGGGCTCCGAGGAACGGCCCAAGCACCAGCCCCAGCGGCGGGAAGAAAAATATGCCCGCCAAAAGCCCCAATAGCGAGCCGACCGAGGCGGCGCGGGAACCGCCGAAACGTTTTGTCATAACAATCGGAAGAATATAATCGATAACCGTAACTGCCGCCGTTATTCCCGCCCATACCAATAAAAAGACGACAGAAAAACCCCCATGCCCGCTGAATTGCAGCGCCAATAAGCCGGCATAGCTTAACGGCGGCCCCGGCAGCATGGGGATGATGGCGCCCAACAACCCCACCGCAAGCAGGGCAAAGGCAATCACAACCAGCAGAATGTCCATTCAGCCATTATACGCAAGAGGCTCAATAATTGCAACGAACCGCATTGCTTCATTGGAAAAATGGCGCCATTGCCCACGAGCGCGGTGAGCGTACTAGCTATACTGGCTCAATCAACTGCGGCGGGAGCCATTTCCTGAGGCAGACATTAAGGCTTGGAATGTCAATCGGCTTGAACAGGCAGTCGTTCATCTGGTTGCTTAGGAATATCTGCTCCATTCCTTCAATGGCGTTGGCGGTAAGCGCAATGATGGGAACGGTTTCGTTCCAGCCGCCAAGCTTGCGGATGTTTCGTGTTGTTTCCAGCCCATCCATCTCTGGCATTAGGTGATCAACGAATATAATGTCGTAGCGGTGTTCTTTGGCGAGCTCTATTGCCCGCAGGCCATCACAGGCAAGAACCGGGGTAATTTCAAATGCCCCCAGTATCGCTTCGGCGACTTCAAGGTTAATGTCAATGTCATCAATGACAAGGATTTTTGCGCAGGGAGCTTTAAAATCAAAAACTGCGCGGACATCTTTTTTTGCCGATTGTTCTGGCTTTATATACGGCAGGAACACAGAAAACGTGGAGCCTTCGCCGTAAACGCTTTCAACGGTAATGTGCCCGCCCATGACTTTGCACAGGCTGTGGCAGATGGAAAGCCCCAATCCCGTGCCGCCTATGTTCCTGTTTTCGGTCAGATCAAACCGTTCAAAGGGTCTGAATAGATCGGCTTTGTCCTCTTCGCGTATTCCTATGCCAGAATCTTTTACGTCAAAGCGCAGCATATTGGATTCGTCCAGCCATGCCGAAAACGCGATGCCGCCTTTCCTTGTGTATTTGATCGCATTGGATAAAATGTTCGCCAGCGTTTGGCGGAGCCGGGTTTCATCTCCGCGCGCCATTTCAGGCAGGTTTTCTGCCAGGCGAAATTCAAACGTAAGGTTCTTGTTTTGGCAGGGAACCAAGAATATTGCGTACAGGTTTTCAAGCACTTCTTTCAGGTTGTAATTGATATGGACGAGCTTCATTTTTCCGACTTCAATCGCGGAAAAATCGAGGATTTCATTGATTATCTGCAAAAGCGCATTGGAAGACTGGCATATATTGGAGACATATTTTTTTTGCATGCCGTTCAGTTCCGTCCGGTTGAGTATTTCCCCCAGCCCAATAATGGCGTTCATCGGCGTGCGGATTTCGTGGCTCATTGCCGCCAGAAAATTAGATTTTGCGTTGGAAGCGGCTTCGGCGCGCTGTTTTTCGTGCATGATGTCGGTTATGTCTACCATAACCATGAGGATGCTGTTATTCTCTCTGCCGGTTCCGGCGCAGCGCATCTCGACAGAAAAAAGCCGGGGATTGCCGCTATTGGTGAAATCAACCGTAGCGTCAAACGTAACGATTTCCTTAAAAGCAATAGCTTTGCCCGCCGCCGCCCTAAAGGTTTTCATATTGTCGTCGGAAAAATATCGTTCCAAAATTTCTTCATAGTAAAGGTTTTTTATATAGTCAAAGTTGGGCGTGTTTGTCGCGGTCAAAAAAACCTTGGTCGAAAGGACGATGCGCCCGTTCGCATCAAACAATAGGATAATATTCGGGCAGCTTTCCAGCAGCATATCTGTATATCCGCGCTGCAAGGTATTCATTTCTGACAACGCAATGCTGAGCGTATCTTTTGCCTTGACGGTATTAGTAACCTTGTCAAGCAGGCGTTTGGTTATGTCTAATTCCCTGGTGTTTTTTTTCAGCTCAACCGCCAGCCTGCTCACCTCGTCCCGAAGCTGTTGGTTTTCAAGATGGAGCGGACTATTCCCGTCTCTGTCATAAGACGGGGAAGCTGGCGGCTCATTCATCGCATCGTCTCTTCACCGCGCCATCAAAACAAGCAGGCGACAAAAGAGTTGTTGTGGAAACGATTGATGGCTTTTTCGTCCGAGATTTTTGTCGGGCAAAATTCGCCGCCGGATGTGGTCATCATAAACGGCAGGCGGCCGCTTATTTTCTCTTTTATCAATTCAATCTCGCTGAACTGATCCGCGCCGAGCATCATGCTCCGGCCAACGCAGGTATAGATCAATAACCCGGAAGCTTTATCAATGTCCTTAAGGAAAAGATCCGCCGCTTCGCCCGCCGTAAGGAGCAAATCATCCTTGTCCGTGGAAGCGATGGATAACGCGCTTCCTTCCGGCACTTCGCCCGCAAATATTGCATGGCGTTCGGGAGTCAGCCCGATAAATGCCCTGGTAACCATCGGCGTGTCGTCATTGTAGTCCATGAAAAAGGGAAGCGCCGTCATTGCGTACCCTGTTTCGCTTGCTTTCTGCAGGCCAAGGCCGTCAAAATACTCCGCAATAGGCCTGTTATTAAGTTCCATTATCACATGGCCTGCGCTCTTGGTTACTACGGCGCTTTTCCCGAATATTTTGCTTTTTGAAACGTTGGCGGCATAAAACTTCGGCTGCAAGTTTCCGTAAACAAGAACAACCGCCATCATTTCGCGGTGATGCTCGCCGTCCGAAAGCACATAACAGTGGGTAAAATCGAGGGTGTCGTCTACCACGATAGTGCCAAAGCAGGGAACCCCGCCTGAAACCCGCGAAAGAGTATTGACATACTCATCGCCTGAGTTTTCCGGCATGAACGGGGCAAACGCCAGCAACAAGGCGGGTTTTTCTTCTGTTTTCGCGGCAATGGCCGAGTAGCTTTCCGCAATCGTTTTTGCCGGATCGCCGGAGAGCGGGGGCGTGAGGGTTTTTTCAAAACGGACATCGTCGCTCGTCAGAATCATAAGGGTAAAAAGAAGCGAGCCGTGGCTATCCGCAACTGATTGGGCGGAAGAGACCGCGCCAACAATATCAAAGGGCAAGGCTTGGCACACGGCTTTCAGCATTCCTGAATACACGAACTCATAGTGGCAGGAAACAATGCCTATTGTGTTTTTCAATAAACTGCTTGCCGACCCCAATTGCGATTTGAGTTCCTCTATCGCCTTGCCCACATCATCAATTTCGGCAGTCCGGATAACAATAGTTCGTACCATTTTCCCCATCCATGCTATTTGTATTAGGGTGATGCCTCATGGCCCCAAAAACCAAGCCCATGGTACAACGTAGCAAACAATCCTGTCAACGCGGCGCTTGAATGTTTCCATAAAATTGCCATTAATTCGTAGCCATATACAAACACGGCAACGTCTACGGCATGAACGGGCAGCGTTTCGCGCGGCGATGCGTTTTCTGCCTCCCTAGCGCAGCCCCAGCGCCCGTTCCAATTCTGCCCGCGGATCCGCCCCCCGCCTTTGGCGGGCGCTGAGCGTTTTCGCGGCGGCGATAAATGCCGGAAGGTCGCCCCCTGATCGTTCAAAAAGGTTCCTGAAAAATGTGTCCTCTTCGTGGTAAAGCCTGAAAAGGTCGAGGTATGCGTTATTCACCGGCAGATCGATAAAAAAGCGGAAAGCATCGGTGTAAAATATATCATCGTAGTCAGCCTCAAACTTGGCTTGGGCTGCGCGGATAATTCCGTCCTTGCGCATCAGTTTTTCTTCTCTGGGTATATCGAGCGCGAACATTTCTTCCAGTTCTGCGATGATGTTTTGGATAAAGGCAAAATAGGCGGTTCTGTCGGCTCTCCTTTCGGCGGCAGCTTGCTCGTCTTCCTCGATGCCCATTTTTTCCATGAATTGCCGGGCTCCTTCCGTTCCAACGAATTGAGCCAACTGCTCGTTAAACTGGGCGTGGTTTGTCAGCCATATCGTTTCATGCACCAGCTCGTGGATAATCAGGTCTGCCAGATCCCGGACAGAGTATTCCCTCATAAAGGTGTAGAGCGGATCCCTGAACCAGCCGAGGGTGCTGAACGCCCCGACTCCCCGAATCCACACATCAAGCCCCCTGCGCTCAAGGCGTTCCCGTTCCCTGCGCGCGTCCTCTACGTTGAAAAAACCCTTGTAGGGGACTCTGCCCACCACCGGAAACCACCAATAATGGCGGGCAAAAGAATCTGCGGCGCTGGCGGAAACCACTGCCGCCAGAAAATTCCTGTCGATTGCGACATAGGTGGTAAAGCTTCTCCCCTGGAGCCCCAGATGCCCGGTGGCGAATTGGCGTATGTCCGCGACCTTTTGAACAAAAACGCGGTCTTCTTCGGTTGCGCCTTCCCTGGCGGCAAGATCTTCCAACGGGATAGCCCGATTCAGGTACCCCAGCATCGCCGTTCCCTGCCTGATCGTGTAGCAGCCGGAAAAGGCAATGCCCACGGCGGCGAGCAGAAATGCGGACAGGAAAACCGGCAGATGGGCACAAAACCACGGGAAAATATGTCTCATGCGGGCAGTATAACACAAAAAACGCGCCGGAAAACATGGGGGTAAGCTTAAATCAGAAAAATAAAAAGCCCCCCGGGAAAAGGAGGTGAGGAAACCCGGGAGGCCAACTGAGGTACGTCGGAGATTTCTCTAATTTGCAAAACAATCGGTTGCCGCCTTGCGGCTGCAACTAATAACGTATCCTCAGTGTTATCTTAAAGATACGAAAATTAGTCAGATATGTCAAGGGTTTTCAGGAAAAAAATGTGAAATATGTGCAAAAATTCTGGTTCGATTCTGTTGCCAGAAAAAAAGGCGGTTAATTGCAAAAAACGCCAAAACATGGCATAATCCCCTGTAAGGTTATATGGTTATGAATGTAGGAATTTTCAGCGATACCTATGTGCCTCAGGTAAACGGCGTGGTAACGGTGATCCGCGCCCTGAAGGCAGGACTGGAAAGGCGCGGGCACAAGGCGTACGTGTTTACCGTGCAGCACCCGAAGGCAACGGGAGAGGAAGAAAACGTATTCCGCCTGCGATCAGTCCAGTTCCCCAAGGAACCCCAGCACCGGATCGGGATGTTCCTGAACAAGCAGCTCTTTGACATGGTTCGCCCGCTCAATCTTGATATTATTCATACCCATTCCGAATTCAGCCTGTATCTGGCTTCCCGGATGGCGTGCAGAAAATTCAAAATCCCATCCGTGCATACCCTTCATACGTTTTACCCCGATTACACAGGCTATCTGCCGCCGCCGCTGAAGTACATAATGGAAAGAAAAATGCCCAGCTATTTCCGCCATGTGTTAAAAAGCCAGAGCTGCATAATCGCCCCATCCCGAAAAAACGCCGATTTCCTTTCCGGGATAAAATTCTCAAAACCGGTGCGCATTATCCCCAATGGGATAGATCTTTCCCATTTCCATACGCGCTCCGGGGAACTGGCTGAAGCGGGAAAAACAATGCGGGAGCGTTTTGGCATCTCTGCGGAAGAGGATATGATCGTGTTTGTCGGCAGGCTGGGCGTAGAAAAAAACATCCCGGTGCTGCTTGAGAATTTCAAGGAGCTGCGCCAGCGCAGAAACGCCAGGCTTGTCATCGTGGGAGATGGCCCAGACCGCCGCCTATTGGAAACCTATCGGAACGAGCTGGGCTTAAGCGATTCGGTGATTTTTACCGGCTACTTATTGTGGCCATGCGAAATAAAGCAGGTTTACGCCGCCGCCGACCTGTTTATGAGCGCAAGCCACAGCGAAGTCCACCCCATAACGTTCATTGAAGCTATGGCATCGGGACTTCCGATCGTGGCCGCGGCGGACAGCAGCATAGAAAGCATGGTGCTTAACGGCGAAAACGGCTGGACGCAGGAGAACGATGGCCTGCTCTGGGAAAAGGCGCAGGAGATACTGGAGGACAAAGATGCCCGCCGCCGCATGGGAGAACGCTCCGTGGAAATTTCCCAAAACTACACGATGGACAGCTTTGTCGATTCCATGCTTGCCTGCTACGAGGAATACCGGAAGTAATCAGCGCGGGCGGGCAAATCTGCCGCCGCTTCAGTTCTTCGAAATTATTATTTTGTCGATCCTGTTTCCGTCCATGCTCAGGATTCTGAACCGGTAGCCGCCATAGTCAAAACAGGCGCCGGAACGGGGAATTTCCCCGGCGAGATCAAGAATAAAGCCCGCCAGCGTATGGTACTCAGGATGCTCGCCCCCAAGCTGCTGGAGCCCAAGCTCTTGGGCAGCATCGTCGGCGCTCACGCCGCCGCCGGCAAGCCATGTCCCGTCCTCCTGCTTGGCGATGGTTTCTTCGCCGGACGATGTGGCGGAAAGCTCGCCCACAATTTCTTCGATAAGGCTGCGGACGGTCAAAAGCCCCGCGAAACCGCCGTACTCGTCCATGACAAAAAGGTCGTCGGTATCCGCTTTTTTGAAAGCCTCGAACGCTTTCAGGGCGGACATGGTTTCGGGGATAAAGTACGGGGGGCGCATGATAGGTTTTAAGCCCGGCCAGGGATCGTCAAGCAGCGATCGCAGGACATCCCTGACGGAAACCGTCCCGGCAACATCGTCCAAATCGCCGCGGGCGACCGGGAGAAAATGCTGATCGTCGGCGTTTTCCGCCGCTTCCCGCGCCTCCTGCGGATCTGCGTCTATGTCCAGCCATTGGATGTCCGAGCGGTGCGTCATGAACGCGCCGACAGGTTTTTCCCCAAGGCAGAGAACCCCTTCGACCATGGTGCGCTCTTCGCTTTCCACAGATCCCGATTTCTCCCCCTCCTGCAAGGCGATGCGCAGCTCTGCCCCGGTCATGGGTTGCCCGGATCCGCGGGAAAATATCTTTTTTATGAACGCCGGCAGCCGGAAAAAATCAGCCATAGTAAAACCTTATTCTTGTTCTTGCGGGGCGGTTGAATCTGAATTTATTTCCTCCTTGGTAAGGGGGCGGACAATGGAAATCCCATCCAGGGAAGTCCCGGTTATTTTATTTTTCCCGTCCGGGGTAAGCTCCCCAAAAATCTGGACAACAGGGAACCGGGGATTTTCGGGGTTCACATCCACCACCTGCCCCTTGCGCCCGCTGGAAAGCAAGACATACAGCCCAATGGGGTAAATTGAAAGCGAGTACACAAGCGCCCGGACTATCGTATCATCGTACTGCTTGCCCTCGTTTTTAAGAAGCTCAAGCATCCCGGAATACCCGTCCTTCGCCTCTTTGTGGGGGCGCTGGGCGGAAAGAGCCTCGTAGGAACAGGCCACCGCGATAATTTTCGCGTACAGGCTTATTCTGTCGCCGGAGAGCTTGCGGGGGTAGCCTGAGCCATTTTCCCGTTCGTGGTGCTCAAGCGCCGCCAGCGTAACCGTCAGGGGAAAGTCAAACGATTTAAGCATATTAAAGCCCAATACCGGATGGGTAAGAATCGCTTTGCGCTCCTGCGGCTGGAGCGGGCGCTGGGAAAGGTATACCTGCGGCGGAAGCTTTATCATGCCGATTTCGTGAAGCAGGGCAGCGACCCCCAGCTCAATGAGCCTGTGGGCGGGCAGCTTCAGGTAATTCCCGATGATGATGGCGATGATTGTCGATTTCATTGAATGGGAGGCAAGGTAATTGTCGGTGGGGCTTGAAAGGTTATTTTTCTGCACCCTAAGAAGAAAACGCCTGTCCTCCCGGATAATATCGCACGCCCCTTTGATTTTTTCCGCCACCGTCTTAAAGTCAAGATCGTTTTTGATTGCCACCTGGGTAAACACGCTCTCCACATATTTCAGGAAAGATGCGTAAAATTTTTCCGCCCGTATGATTTTGTCGCTGTCCCCAAGAGTCGAAGGATCCGAAAGCGCGCCGCCCTCGGAAATTTCAGCGTTTTGGGCGGCATAATCTTCCATAGGCTCCCCGGCGCTGTAGACCTCGTGAAACTCCCATTCCTCAAGCGCCTTTACCATTTCCGGGGCAAGGGGCATCTCCGGGGCTGCCAGAATAAACTGCTTCTCCAAAAACACGGGCTGGGAAAAGAAGCTTCCTACAGGAATTTCCTTGACGGAATGCGCTTTCATTTTTTTCGTTTCGTCAGCCTCTGATTCGAGAATATCTATGTCGCTCAAAAAAGATTCCTCCTTGACTCCTTGCTAAATCCTTGTAATTCCCTTATCATTTGATTACCGTTCATTATAGGAGAATTTGGGGTGAAATTCAAATACATTTTTATACTATTGAATTTAACACTGCTTGCCTTTATGGCAGTCCTTGTTCTTCTGCCCCCTCTTGCGGCGGGATTTTCCCCGGTCGGTTCCTTATGGCCGTTTATTCTCTTTTTGGCTCTCATCTTATGCGCCTTCAATATCTTTTATCTTACCAACAGACGGCTTTTTTTTCTATTGGAGCGGGAGGACTGGCCGGCGCTGGTGCGCTACCTTGAGGACAGGGTTATCCAAAAAGGCAGGTACTCGCCCAGGCTGGTGCGGCTTTTGGCGAACAGCTATCTGGTGCTCTCCGATTCCGCTTCGGTGATGGTGCTTGAAAACAAGACAGCTATCGCCAAGCCCGCCCTGGTAGACGCCAATGTTTTGATCTTCGGCGCTGCCCGTATTTTGGGAAGGGATATTTCCGGGGCGGCGCGTTTTTTCGAGACCCGCAAAGATACCGTAAAAAGCGGCATCAGGGAGTGGACGCGCTGGTATTATGGTTTTGCCCTGCTCCTTGACCGCCAATTTGAAAAAGCCGCAGGCGTTTTTTCCCTTTTGGCTCAAGTTTCAAACGACGGCATTATTTCAGGGCTTTCGGCGTATTTT
>Ga0123355_10005412_pt1 | contig 18681 bp, 11 predicted proteins | sample TergutEmb28metaG_3_FD_89872 | JGI IMG/M metagenome (GOLD analysis project Ga0123355, IMG submission 89872) | Embiratermes neotenicus P1 segment gut microbial communities from Petit-Saut dam, French Guiana - Emb289 P1 | ecosystem: Host-associated > Arthropoda: Insects > Digestive system > Gut ... | reverse complement strand
TTGAGGAGAAAGAAAAGAAAAGAAGGAGAAAAGTGGAAAAAAAGGAACGGGAAAGAGGGGAGGGGGGGGGGGGGGGGGGGGGGGGGGGGGGGGGGGGGGGGGGGGGGGGGGGGGGGGGGGGGGGGGGGGGTGCGGCCGCCCCAGTCGGCAATGTGGGCAGCACAATGAATATTTAAAAAACACATTTCGTATGCTCAACAAACTTTTAGTTACTAAGCAAAATAAAGTGAAATTCGACAAATAATTACGATTTTTTAATCGGGGGGTAGGGGGGGGCTTTGTGACTTCTCGCCCCGAGCGCCAGAGAACCTGGCGTCCTACGCCACTGTTCCTGAGTTCACTTCAATGATTGAAAGGTAAATACTTTTTTTAAATTATTAATTCACATATAAATACGCTCATAAATACGTCAGGCCACGGTGCACAGCCATATCGATGGTAGCTCGTACAATCTTGTGTTCTGAGATAATGCGGAATCTCGCTGGTGCGACAAGCGTGTTTGATTAGGAGGCTTTAATTTAGCTCAGTCTCACTTATCAACATTCTTACAATTCGAGAGATATGAGGTCTTTAACGCGGTGATTTTATCACACTCTGCTGAAATGTGACGCCGTGTAGTTTAGTGGATGGGTATAAAGTTTCGGAGGAAAATGCTGCCTCCACCATCAGGGTATAATTTACAATGTAGGATGCAGGTTCCCCAAAAATGTTGGTACGTATCTACCAGACTACACGACGTCACATTTCGTAATACCATGATACTAATCTCATTTCCACTCAAGAGCCTGTTTCCCCTAACATGCAGACTGGTTCTCCGGCAGTCAATTTACTGATGGTTCAGCTGTACAAGAATTTTTCCAAGAGATGTCCTTAATTGGGTATACAGTATTACGTGTTCCTTGTTTGTTTGTTTGTTTTTTGCAACAGCCCCCATTGGGCCAAGGCCTCCTCATTCACGAGGTTTCTAGATCACACTCAACGACGCACCACAGTCGGTAGGACTCCTCTGGACGAGTGATAAGCGCGTCGCACAGACCTCTACCTGACACACAACAGTCACAAAAGACAAATATCCATGCCCCGGTGGGATTCGAACCCACGATCTCAGCAGGCGAGCGGCCGCAGACCTACCCCTTAGAACGCGCGGCCACTGGGACGGGCATTGCGTATTCTTTACGAAGTAAAAAAGCAAAAGCCTTAGCAGAGATCTTGTCTGCTCGTCCGCTCTCCGTCTGCCATCCTGTGGCCTTGTAACAGAAACTGAAACTTTGTAGTATTTCATGAAATTCGTTATGGGAATTCTTGACCAAAAAAAAAAAAATTGGCCAAAGACATAAAATTGAGTGAAAATCGGCTGAGTAATAATACTCTCATTAGTGGCGTAAATTTAATATCTGACCTATGTTCCGCATGTTTTGACCCATTTTGGTGAAAACTGGTACAGATCATCTCTACGTATTGCCGTTGAGCAACTGTAAGTTTTGTAAGAATCGGAGCAGTGAAAGCTGCACTCGTAAATGAATTTGTGTCTGTATTTTCGACATTTTTGCCCGCTATGGGCAACATTCGGTACATTACACACCCATAAAAACTTGTTTCGTGATAGTGAGTTTAGTGAAATGGGGAAAATTGAAAGCCATGCTTAATTTAGCGGCATATCTGAATATTTGCCCTATTTTCCACACATATTCTCCTGTCTAGTTGAAATTCGGTATCAGACATCTGCAAATAAAGCTCCCGAACACTAAAAGAATTTCATGGAACTCGGCATAGGGAAGAGACTTCTGTTGATGGGCGTAAATGAAGTTACATTCACATTTTTACTGTGAAACAGTACGTACGACATTCGCATGCAAAGCACACCTTGCGTATAGTGTACCGCGTCGTGGTGCCGCCATTTGCAATCTTGTTTATTTAACGACGCACTCAACAACTTGGACTAAACATCTTTGAGTTTAAAAAAAAAAAAAAGTAAAGCAATCCATTACAGGCCTGGAGAGGCCCTGAGGGTTCCAGGACGTTCAGGCTTCCAGATTTCAAGACAATCGGCACATGAAGGTGGTAAAGTTGTCAGCCTTAGGCACCGGTCGCCTTTACCCCCCAGGAAATATTCCTGGTACTCATTTCTGTTAGAGGCTGAGTCAACCCCAGGACCATAGTGCGTCCGGAAAAATGAAAAATTCCAATGACACCATCGGAATCGAACCCGGGACCTTCCGGCGTATAGCGCAGTGCCTCAACTAACTGCGCCTCCTTGTGCTCCAGACATGCTGGAGTACGAAAATGTATTCCTTTCTTACTGTGAAGACAGTCACATTGTGAAATTCTCACTCCAATGATGTGGGACACAACTGACATACCAAAGAACAGTTGTCCTGAATTATTCTGCATATGAACAGCATTTCTGCTTAGAAAACTTCTCTCGTTTTCGTATACTTGTTAAAACTTCTCTCGTTTTCCTATACTCGTTAAAACACGTGACATCCAATATACATAGCACTGTTGGCATGGCAAGGTCAACAGTCATGGAAAACAATGGAACATCTGACAACATACATGCCCTGGGGCCGGAGGGAAGTAAACGGTAACATGAAAACAACATAAAACAAAATTCTATCGCTTGTTACCGATTGGCACAGGACTGAAGAAAAAGAGGAAATTAACTGCCAACCAAGTGCATGACGGAACTTGGTTGGCTTGGACACTATACATGAACACTCAGCTTGAGACAACCGTAAGCAGAAAAAAAAGAACTTACACTGTATTTCATTATCAAGTGCAGACTTCAGCAGATTTTGTGTCTCAGTTGACCACATACCAAGACCACTGCTCTCTCTCGCTCTCTCTCTCTCTCTCTCTCTCTAGTTTCACATTTCAGCGTTGATGACTGTGCCTGTGAATTAGTTCGGACCAAATGTCGCAGTTCGCTGCAGGCTCTTTGCCGACGTCTGCAACCTTGAAACCCGAAGTGTCACTGTCGTCGGGACTCAATTTCTGTTCTTCCCTTGCCTATAAAAGCGGGTGTGTTACTGCACATTCATGCTTTTAACGGCGCTACCTCTGGACCTGTGTTGTTTGATAAATTAACTAATTACCATTGTATGAAACGTTAACGACTGCTGGTAAATAAATGATCTAATGATGCGGTTGCGGACTTCCTGGGCGCACAATCAACATCACACAGTTTTGTAGCTTACACGTTCCTTTCTTTGCCCATCGCTCGACAGCCATCCTAAACCAAGGCCTCCTCATCGTTTAGGTTTCAGGGTTACACTGACACACCACACATGGTAGGATTCCCCTTGGCGAATGATCGGCCCTGATCACAGGAGGCAGATATCCATGCCCCGGCGGGATTCGAACCTGCAATTCCAGCAATCGAATGGCTGCAGACCCAAGCCTTTGATGGGAGAGTCAGCGGCATTGGATTACATATTCTTGGATACAAAGTTTGTCGTAGACATAATACCGTGAGTGTTAGTGTGTCACACTCAGGCTGCCAAGGTTAGCGGGTGTGTTCTCTGTGTGGTACATGCTGAAGCTAAAGAAATAGTTGAGCATCGAGCATAGAACACAGCACCACCAGATGGTAGCACTCCGATATATGAGATTAACTATTCGATTTCTCTATAATGAAGAAATGGCCGGTAAAAGAGACCGTGGAATAGCGCATGAATATTATTGCATATTTCCATGGTTAAAGTACGACCTGACGGTGAAGACAATTTTGGTGTAGTCGAGACAAGACGAATTTCCGCATGAAAACCAAGGTCATGGTGGAACTTGGTTTGTGCGAGATGTCCGATTGTTTTGTTCCGTTCCACCGTCGCGTGACTGCGTCGGCTTCAAAGCGTCCAAAAAGAATCTGGGGACCACCCAGCCTCCTCTTTAAAGGGTCCAAGGAGCTCTTCCTCCGAAGGTAAAGCGGCCGGGTCACGAAGCTGACCGTACACCCCAATAGTGCTGAGTTTATGAATGACTGGGGTGATACCTCCACTTCCCCCATAAACATTCGTGGCGCACACTGAGACAATTCTACCTTTAATCCTTATAGGGCAACATCTGCCTTGAACTCTGTGGTAAATTCATCTTCGCTACAGCCATTATCAATTGAAGTTAATTTATAACGTCGGACAAATGCGAGGACGTGCTTCGTCCGTAGCAGTTCAAGGATCGTAACTTGCTGCACCTTCAGAGAAACGTCTGCAGTTAACAACATGCATTACATTGGATGGTTAGTTCAGTAGCTGTGACTAGCAAATTGTGATGTTTTGCTGACCGTGCATCTCAGTATAATCTTAGTAATTAAACAACTTAATGCACAACTTCTTCTTTTATATTAAGTTTATTATATGCCTCTACATGTTTCGAGCACTATGTACTCATCATCAGGAGGTCAAAATTGTATTATACAGCATCTGGAATCAACACACTTGTAGGTGGCCGTCCCGTGCACAGAGTCCTCTCTCAACCTGTGCACCAGACGGCCACCTACAGGTGTAATGATACCAGATGCTGTATAATACAATTTTGACCTCCTGATGATGAGCACATAGTGCTCGAAACATGTAGAGGCATATAATAAACTTATTATAAAAGAAGAATTTGTGCATTAAGTTGGTTAATTACTAAGATGTGACTATCAATGTTACATGCTGCAGATATTACAACTGGGGCTGCCCTAATCAACAAGGTCTATATACTTTCCGGAGCATGTAAAGAAAATGCAAAGTGCTTGCCTGTCCAGTGCTACCCTAAATCCCAAAGCGCACTGCTGTGTTTGAGAGTTCCTTAACTTCGCCAGCTTCTTCTGATAAGGGCAGTTTGAACACGACAGTGAGTGTGGGGCATTCGTGAAATGTTACTGCAAGAGGAAAACCGAGGGACACGGAGAAAACCCTGCCTTAGTGCCACTTTTTTTCCACAACAGCCTGGATTTTAGCGAAATAATATTTAAAAATTTCCTACCTTAGAGTAAACACGATGTCTCCCCACTACGAAGACAAACCGTTTAGTGCAGCTTAGGGGTGTAATCGACTGACTGAATAAACTCCAGTCAGCAGTGTTACTAAAAAAAGTGAACAAACGAATCTTCACCTTCAAGCACGAAATTGACGTTAATTACACATTAAAAATTTATTCCATCCGACACAGAACGCATTGTATCTTCATTACAGATATGAACCTGTTTATACAGTTTGGGATATCATCATTTTCATTGTAGAAATCACACTAAACACAAAAACATCAGTAAGGTACAGTGTAGACACATTTTCAGTTAATATACGTACATGGAGTATCTAATTTAAAGCGGAACCATCTCATAAAGCCAGTATTATCTAACATAACTTGTCGCATGTTAAAGCCATGGTAGGAATGAAACTCAAACTCTTAGACATGCTTGACATTTTTAAGTTTTGTCTAGAAATATGACATACTTCGCGCCTGTGATTTAAGTCCGTCTTCTGTGTGTGGGTTGTTCTTACATGCTTTGTCTTTCAAACTTCGTCACATATAGCTTCACGGCCTCAGATCGGGTAATGGGCAGGCCACAGAGTATGACAAATTATTCGGTCCCTATTAGCGGTAGGTACTGCATCCAAAACATTACTGCCTTTATGGGCGGTTGCGCCATCTTGCTGAGAGGGATCAATATCCCTTCTAATAATCACTCAAACTAAAAATAAATAGCGTTAAAATTTGTCCGATGTACTGTTCCGATTTTGTGATGTCCGAAAGTAGGAGGAGTCCGATTATTGTTATACAGAGTGGCGCAAAAAGAACGCATGATTTGAATCTGCCTGCGATTTATTTCTTTGGGGTAACCTCAAATCAAAAGTCTACGTTCGAAAACCTCGTACAGTCGACGATCTGAAAGTTTCCATTCGCGACGAAATTGCAACTGTGCCACAAGAAATGTTAGTAATTGTGATGCAGAACTTTGAGGAGAGGCTCCGGACGTGTGTACGGCAAGAAGGACACCATCTTTCCGATATAATTTTCCGTAATTGAGTAATCAATGTAAGTAATCAAAACGGCATTTATTACAAGTTGTTTTGGTGTTAACATAATTTTTTTATATTGAAAATAAAAAAAGTTACAATTATTTGAAAAAAATGCGCCACTGTGTATCACTGACAGCTCTTCCAACACTGTCATGTAACGGCCAACTCGTGTAATTATTTATGATTATCTGCCAACCAGTATGTGTTATTTTCAATATTTACTTTGTCCTTCGCCGGGGTGTGGGGCTGATCCCCGCCCACCCCCTTCTCATGCCGAAGGTCCTAGAAAAGAATAGAGCTATACCTCTACTCACCCTAAGGGCCTGCGTCGCCTATAAAAGGGGTGAAAACCTGCCTACTTTGTCCTTCAATGAAACCAGTTCCTCATCTGCAAAATAAGTTATCAATGGATCGATTTCACCACCACATACAGCTTTACTGAGCCAGTTACAAAACCGTACTTTCGCAGTACAGCCTGCCGCCTGGGACGTTTTCACAACTGTTACGAAGCAATTATGTGCGTGCATGTACCAATATCTTTCGTACACCAGCTTCCTGACATAAACGCTTTACAGACTGTCGTCTAGGCGCTGTAGAACTCACTCCAATATCGTGTAACGTGCCTGCTGCACGAACACATCTTTTTCGCTCTCAGCACCGGCAAATCGACATCTGAATTCGCCACGAAACATTTTATACGATTCCATCTTATGTACGATTCCACATTAAAATCCTCTGCATTACAACGTATTTCACATTCACGAACAAACAATAATGTACGTCTATTGCTTGCAGATTATGTGGCGGACTACGTGACCAAGCCATCAGATTACGCAGTACAACGCAACGCGCTGCGAAGAAACTAAAGGAGACGAGTCGCACAGTACCCGATAAACTTGTCAACAGCGCGAGTTACACTTTCAGATGGACGAATGACTTATATGAGGAGTTAATATCTTAGTCGGTTGACATTCAACGGCACTAAACATAACGTGAACTGTCCTGCCCAAAGAAAACTGAATTTCTGGAAATTTCTCTTGAGGGAGGGTCTAAAACCATCAAATATTAATGTTAATATATGTAAATATGCGTACTGTAATACAATGCAAGGAAAAGTGATCATAAATATAATTTATTTGCTATGCCTCGAACATTTCACAGGGGAACAGGTGAAACTGAAACTCCCACAAACTTCGTAATTTGTAAGAGACACGTCGACTTGCAGCGGACTGTAGTTCCTGCAGGAAGGGTTTGGAAACTTCCTTATTCATCACGATTTTTAAATTACTCGAACTGGATCAATCTTATTTTTACAATGCCTGATAGAACAGAGTCGTTGTTTCATGTTATTATGGAGTCTTTATCCGTCAACTTAAACTAAAACATCGTATTATAACTATCCTGAGTTTATTGGACCGTGCATCATTGTGATAGTTGAATAAAAGACCAACTTGATGTCACTTGCTATTTTATTTCACTTCTTATGTGCTTAACATGTTTCGGACATTAATATATCCAGCATCAGGAGCTTGCGACTATTCTGTTGAATTACCACATTGGTCGTATTGTTCTTGGTTCGATGTGTGTTGGAGATTCGGTGTGGTTGGGTTGGAGTGGTATCCGTGTTGCAGGCTTCCAACACACATCGAACCAAGAACAATACGACCAATGTGGTAATTCAACAGAATAGTCGCAAGCTCCTGATGATGGATATAGTAATGTCCGAAACATGTTGAGCACATAAGAAATAAAATAGCAAGTGGCATCAAGTTGGTCTTTTATTCTTCAACTATCCTGAGTTCCACCGCACATGTTTTCACTGTCTTTCGATCACGTTATTCCTTTAGGTTACAGTAAATTAACTTCTAAATAAACAATGAATTCGGTTATCACCACAAGCATACTTTGTAACACAGGGCCAACATTTAGATTTAGAAACATGAATTAACTACAAAGTAGTAATTTAAATCTTTGATTACTGAAATTTATCTAACTTTTATACAGAAATTCAGTTCCGTCCTCAAAGAGAAGGAACTCCGCATGCACTACAAATACCGGCCGCTTCGTGCTCTTTAAGGAAATAATAATTTTTAATTATGCAAGCCGTATACCATAAATTCACTCCCGGCGGGGGGGATTCAGTCTTCAAATTTCAAAGCAGGTGGTACGTATATTCAGCACTGGACACTAACTGTTAAATATTTCGTACTGATGAATGTGAAAGTCATTTTAAAAGCCAAATTCTGAGAAAAATGTATACGCGTGAACGATAGTCTCCGATTTTCTAGTTGTGACATGAGATAGGGCAACTCGTCTTGGCTCCTAATTAGGTCCTTACAGTAGAGCACTCAGGGTACTGCGTACTGAGGAGCTACACAGTTTGTAACCTCATCAAATATGATGGGCTCATCACACAGGGCAGGAAGAAATTGGCGGGGAATATAAGGTTAGTTGAGAAACGCGCACAGAGTATTAGTTGTAAACCTGAAGATAAAGAGACAGCTTGGAAGACATAAGGGTAGATGATACGACCATATTTAAACTTGTAAATTAAGATGTGAAGGCGTGGACTGGAGTGATCTGTCTCAGGACAAAGACCAACAGCAGGTGAACCTTCGTGTTCCATAATAATCAGCGGACTTCTAGAACAGCTGCGGGACTCGCAGTTTCCCAAGACCGACTTTGCTTCTTGGAGTGGATACGAAGAAGCCGTGCAGGCGTTCTTTGCAGGCTTGCTTTGAAACCGAATCGAATGGGTTATCTTTAGTTGGGGTTCTCATGGTGATGACGAGGGGGGACGCTCTCTTCTGGGATGTGGTAGAAATTTAAATGACATTACTTTTGACGTTGGTGGCTGCTTCCATTTTCATGGGAGAATAAATTATTAATTTATGGTATATTATTCTGACCTCCCCCCACCCCCCCCCACAGCACTATTAAAATCAATACAGACAAACTGAACTGAACCATCTTCTGATGGCACAGTATAATTATTAATAAACTACATCTGAGGGAAGTCTTTGTAATAAAAACCAACTTGATGCACTATTTATCCTCGGTTTATTTCTTCAGTCAACCTCTACACGTTTCAGGCATATTTGTAGCCATCATCAGGAGGTATACTGTATATATACAACAGTTGGTATGTGTTGTGGTTTTTAGTTGACTGTCTGCTGGCCGGATGACTACAAATATGCCCGAAACACGTAGAAGTTGATTGACGAAATAAACTGAAGATATATAGTGCATCAAGTTTGTTTTTCTTACATAGATATATCGAGAAGCACGGTCAACAAAACATAAAATCTGAGGGAAGGTTTTGCTACTACAGACTCTATAAAGATTTGTGACGTTCGCGTCTTGGGCGAGCATTTAGAAATAAAGTCAGAAATAGCATTTTGTAAATGCTGCAGCTTCTGTATTAGAAAGCACAGCGCAGTAGCGTTGCGTGCAGATGTGTGGCGTGCATCTGTTGTGACACCTGCCGCGCGACCGACTGTACGACTTTCTTCAGTTTTCTGTTCTTAATGTACAACTTTCGGACCTTCCCATGGATCCATCCTGACGTCACGACCTGGAACTTATCCAAGGACACGAAAACACAGATACAGTAATCATAGGTATGTAGTATAAATACCTATAGGCTACCCAATGCTCAAGGCATTCATGACGCACTGCATCCGGATCTTACGCATACGCTCTTTCAGTGTGATGGAAGTTGGGAGAATTGTGCATAGTTTAAACTAAGGACTAAGAAGTTATGGGCCAGTGATTTGCTTGGTGTGTACAGTATTAAGCAACTAAAGACATAAGATATGCCATCGTCTTGCAGATTCCATTTTTGTTTAGTATTTTTTGGACCGTGCATCGTGACATATTTGCGCAATAAGAACCGACGAGATGCACTATTTTACTCTCAATTTATTGCAGTAATTAGCATCTAAACGTCTCGAGCAGACTTACTGCTCATCATCAGGAGGTGCTACTCTGTCTATACAGCAATTGGTACGTGTCATGCTTTTATGTTGACTGGCTGTTGACAGGATCCTGCTAGCAGCCAGCCAACATAAACACATGACGCATAACAAATGCTGTATATACATAAAAGTGCTTTCTGATGATAGGTGCGGTTAGGCTGGAGCAGTGTCCGGGCTGCAGCCCGGACACTGCTCCAGCCTAGGTCCAAATATTCCCCTCAACACCATGTACTCAAACACCCTCGGCTTCCTTTCCTCCCGCCGTGTCAACGACCAAGTTTCACACCCATACAAAACAACAGGCAAAATTACTACTACTACTACTACTACTACTACTACTGCTATTGTGCGCGTTTGCCGTATGAGTATCAGGCCTTTCGGAAGCACTGCAACATTTTTTGCTATGGAAAGAAATCACGCCTGTTCTTGGGTGTGATTAAGTGTTTTAATTGTTTGAGTAAGAATTTACAGAGCTTATACATTCACTAACAAGCTGCTATCAAATTTTTAACTCTTAAAAGAATGAAATTCATCTAATTATATATAAATTTCAGTTGTTCCCTCACAGAGAACGAAAAGTCTCCATTGTAAAGCCTGATAAGTTAATGCAGTTTTAGGCAAATAACTGCCGTTCTTAATGCGGAGGTGTTATGATGCTATGTTTACAGATTTCGTCGCACCATATGGTAACATTAAATTCAAGTAATTCCCATTTTGTACTCCCGTTAGCTTATGTGTACCAACTTGACTTTGTTTGACGAACTAATTTAAAATTCTCCATCATAAGATTTTATCGCTCACTAGGATTAATCACACCATCATACCATCATAGTATGCACAAGCCGTATACATACCGAACAATTGTTCCGCCTGGCAGAATGGAGATTTTTTAAATGTTACAATAAATTGCACATAAATTTCTGCTGCACTTTTTAACAGCTAAGAAGGGCATTACCCACACGGTGGTTTTTACTTAGCCCTACAGGTTAGGAATCTCAAAATCATACCTCTGCGGTCAGATCTGTAAAATATAGCATTATATTAATAAATCTTTGCAAAATCTCTAGGAGAGTCGGGACACTTCAGTCGGTAGAGCAACTAGACTACGGGGTGGACCTCCGAGGGATCATGATTCGATTTACCGACAGGGACAAGAGATTTTTCTGTTAATTGAATCTTCCAGACCTGCTCTGAGGCCCAGCAACGCGGTGTGCCAGCCTGCCAGCCTTACCACCTAGCCCTTCCTGGTTCTGCTAGCCATGTCTTGTTCTACCTACACTTCCAATGTCTACGTTTAACAAAGGTAGTTGCTTATTTATTGTATTTAGATAATTTTCAACACTTTTTTTTTTGTTCGAGGAACGTCTGATTAGAATTCCCAGAATTTTCAGCAATTTAGCAGGGGAGTTTTGTATACATTTCAAAACTGTAACTCAAAACAAATTTTACTATATACATTTTGTTGTGCATGACAGTGTTTTGCAATGTAGGCTACATATGACACTGAAGCACTGTGGGGATGTTGCAGCTAAAGGAGAATTTTGGGTAAATTGTAAAATGGCTTTATAAACAATCTTCACAACACACAGAACTCGGATGAAAATACAAAACATATGATACATAGGTAAATAAATATGTACTCCATACATTTTCTTTTTACCATTAAGTACAGAGTACACTGCTTAGTGCTAGACTCAATATTGTTTGATAACGTCAACAGACAGTGATGTATATGCCTGCGGTCAGTGGCACATGACAGCACAACTGCGAGTGGAGAGTTAAAAGAATGGAAAGGTCCATGATCTTTTATATCAATATTCCTCCACAGGCACTGAGAATAGGCAAAAAATCCTCCAGATATTTTGTCTCCTGGTAGAGATTAAAACTGGAACATCTTCCGAAGATCGATTGAACAGTCTTGGATAACTTCACAGCCCATGGGGTGAAAGCCAGCATGCTGATGGAGGAAGTCATTCCAAATTTAGGGCACAAATTTAAGGCAATGTCGCGGGCTTTGTCCGGTGGGTCTGAGAAAAAATATGAAGCCTCTCTATTGCGATAACGATTTGTTCCAGTTTCAAACGCATTACAACACCAGCAACAGTGAAAAGCTTGTGATGAAATGCTATGGAATTCTGAATGCTCGAGATAAGGAGTTTTCGGGAAGGCGCGTGTATTATGCTCGAAAATATACTTGCTATTTTGTTAGGCCGTGATTACAACCGTCTTCACCTACTCCCGACGCCAGACGCATAACGATGACTTTAGTTGTCGTAGTATCTTCCCCGTCACTGCAAGACTCACATTCGGCACCTGACAGGAGGCTGACGTGACTTCGGTTAGTATACTTCCATTGTTTCTTCAGGCCTTTCGCGGACGTTGAAGTACGTTAGGATGTGTAGATGGGGAATGGGGAAGGACAATGAATGCGCGGCTTCACGCACATCACGTGTATGTGGTCAACTTCACGATCCAACGTATTTACTCAGAGAAAGTTTCCCCCATAACCACTGGCTAGGAGGCTGGGTGAACTCTCACATCCTGCCTCAGCCGTGTTGACAAATGAAACGGCGCTCGTCGTTGCAGAAATCGAAGTCCGTTGCTCGTCCAACTCGTAGCCTAGTTACTATACTTACTGAAACATCCCGACTGCCACACAGTTCGAGTGACCTTACCATCAATTAATATTATTTCTCAACATGTCTTTAACACGGGGGATGTAGGTGTAGTAATGTGTAGTAATGTAATAAGCCAAGAAATGGCTACGATTTGGCTGTCTTTTCAGTTGTCCGCTTTCACCTGACTGTGCGTGTCTACACAAGACAGCATTATTTGAGGTGAATATTGGCGGAGTATACTCCATCCGCACAGGCGTTGCAAATAACTAGTGGCCCACATCAACAATGATTTCCTCTTTGTTGTCATTATTACTGCTAGTTACTGGTGCTGCGAACGTCACCACCACCACTACAACCACCATCACCACCACCACCACTACTACTACTACTACTACTACTACTACTACTAGTAGTAGTAGTAGTAGTGGTGGTGGCAGTAGTAGTAGTAGTAGTAGTAGTAAAGGCGCAACTTTTTAAGCATCCACCACTTTCAACGCGATTCCTTCTATGTCAGGCAATAAACATAGCTATACGGGGTCAGGCTTTAATGTTTTCTTGGATACGTTTCACATGGAATTCCTATCGGAGGGTGGGGATTCTTCCACTTTTTCTTCCATTAGCTTTAAAGCCCTTTTTGGGTACTGGCTTTCTCAACCAGGTCATTCCAAGCCTTCCCATTCAGCGGCAGTTCTTTCCAATTAGTCACATTCATTGCCTTCAAATCGTTACGCACATCATCCAGTCATCTTATTCTTGGTCTTCCTGTCCGTCGGCTCCACATTGGTTTCCATTCTACTATTCTTTTTACCATCAATGAGGAGTCCATTCTTTGTGTGTGGCCTAACCACCTTATCCCTTGAACTTCAATAAATCTTACAATCCTGCTCCATTAATTAGACGATCGAGTTAAGCATTACTTCGTATTCTCCAGGTATTTTCTCCGGTTCGTTGTGGGTCAAATATCTTTCTTCAGATCTGCCTTTCAAATACATTGAGCCCCTTTTTCATCTTGTTCGTTGATGGTCCACGTCTCAGAGGCATATGTAATTACAGATCCTATAAAGGTTAAATACATTTACATTTTTGTAATTTTTTTTGGCAATTTCTATCTTAAAACTTTTGTATTTGCATTGTGTGCTCCGGGTAACTCGGGGGATAATCTTCTTACAGCAAAGCCGAGACCCACCACTGTGCATGTACGTTCCAATGTAACACAGTTATCATGATTTGTGTACAAGTGTTTGAAATGTAACTGATTTAAAAATCACAAAATTACCTTATTGCTACACTGCGTAATGCAAATATGTGACATTTGGTGGTCCATTTTTTGCACTCCCTCCGGGGTTCATCAGTTGCAGGGCAGCGCTGAACAACATGTGGGGAGTTTTCTTTTAAAATAATAAAATACTTTTGCCCGTATATAATTTACGACGCACATTGATGAATGAAGGAGTCGAACGTTGTTATCTAGAATCAACAAGTTGCTGCGACGAGGTATCGGTTCGATTGCACTCTTGCAGAACTTGTTCGCTGATACAGATACCAGAAGTCAAAAGCGAGCACTGGTCGCAGTATCAAGGGCTTGAAATTTCTTGGGATTAATTGTTACTGACTTGAATATGGAAGCCTTCAGCTTCCGAAACATTAAGATTGGAATGTAAGTGATGTTATTCGTGTGAAGCCATTGTCAAGAACTCACATGCTACAACTGTCACTTTACTTTACAAGACAGTATGTTACAAACGGGTCAGGATTATACTTAAGCCCTCAATGCAAACATCAGATTTCTTACATGCTCGAGTTATGTGGGTCCCCGAAGTAGAGTACACAAAACGTGGGACATCTGGCTTATAAAGAGAAAGATCGAGAGCTGTCTCATATACTACAATGTAAATCCATGAATACGATTAAAATGAAATCCCGTCGCCATGTACTTTGTTTGCATCATACCGAAGTGCTTCAATAATTTCTGTCCAGTAACTTCGGTCCCCCACTTATCGGACATGATATAATTACGTCTGGCTTCACGACCTTTGGTCCTTCCCCACATTCCTGTTTAGGTACGTTCGAAAAATTTGCGAAAAGCGACTATTAGCTTCATTCTGTCTGTCCGTCCGCATGGAAAAAAAAGTTTCTCCCATTGGATGGATTTTCATGAACTATATTTGAGAATTTTTCCAAAATCTGTCGAGAAAATTCAAATTTCATTCAAATCTGGCAAGAACAACGAGTAGTTTACGTGAAGACCAATATACGCTTGTGATAATATCTCGCTTAGTTCTTCCTAGAATGAGAAATGTTCCAGACGAAAGTTGTACAGAAAATTAAACCACACTTTTGTGTCCAGTAACTATTTTTTTAATAGTGCCGTTAATGAGATAATGTGGAAAAATACTGCAGAGCCGGGCAGGCCACGGATGACAACATTGCGCATGCGCATTGCGTGCTGGATACTCAAGGCTACAAACACAATCAGGACATGTAATATTTATTGATTTTCCACTGCAACAATGGCTGTATGAACTAACCTCATTGTTACATTATGCATATATTGTGTGTCTTGTTACATTAGATAAACGTGTTTACTTGCCAGTTATGTCAGAAGGGTGGGTGAGAAAAATAGTTTACGTGCCGTTAGGCCTAATACTGTATTTATAGAACATTCGAACATTCTGTATTCAGCGCCGACTGCAAAGAATAACCGCTTAAATCTATTTACAAAGAAACCCGCTATTTACTATGAAAATTGTGTGAACAAAAACATAAACTATGCGAGGAAAATGAAAAGCTTATGTATGATAATGCAAATGTCATTCCCTGACTAGGCCGATATTCGGGCCTAACCGCTGGGCTTCCAGTTTTTGGCAGGTGATTTGAGCGAAATTGGAAGTGGTACCTGTAGAACCTACGGGAAATGAGAATATACGTATGATCAGTTAGTAGAAAAGTTTTCGTGAACGAGACTGATTATGACGTAGATGGGCGGATAATATTAACATGGTTCGTAAAAAATGGGATCTGGGGATACGAGCTCGATTCAAATGACACTAGGGAAGTTCCAGAGATAGGCTTTGTGAAAACACTGCTGAAAATGCTGGCTGCATAAAAAGCGGCGTCATGTCTTGACCAGCTGACCAAATATCGACTTTTGAAGAAAGGCCATGTCCAGTGGAGTTCGTTATTTAATTACGTAGTTATTCCAGCAAACCTTCACGTTAAAACAGATGGCTGCAATTTAGTTATGGTACTCTTAACACCGCTACGCTCTGATGATCGGGAAGTACGTTAAGATGTTACTTACGACAGATTCTATAAACGTTAAATTTGTATGTTTCCCATTTTCAACATGTTTGTAATTGTTAACTCGTAAGCGGTAAACTTGTTTGGAATCTCTGGGTAAATGACCAACTTGATGCACAATTGCTTTATATAATACGTTTATTATTATAATCCTCTACATATTTCGAGCAACTCTGTGCTCATCATCAGGAGGTCAAATTGTATTAACACAACATCTGGTATAATATTCTCTGTAAGTGACCGTCCGGTGTGCAGGTTGAGAAGGAACTCTTCTCCTCCTTCCTCAACCTGCACACCGGACGGCCACTTACAGAGAATACTATACCAGATGTTGTATTAAAACATTTTGACTTTCTGATGATGAGCACAGAGTTGTTCGAAACATGTAGAGGATTATAATAATAAACGTATTATACAACATAACTGTGCATCAAGTCGGTCATTTACCCAGAGTCGTACCAGGATGCACGGTCAGCAAAACATAAAATTGTTTGGAATCATTATTCTGGTGGCCTATCGAACGGAATCATAGGAAATCCACGATGGTTGTGATGGCAACTTCAGGTAATTCGCACTGTTCTAGAAGTGACAACGTTATTAAACATACGCTGACATGTGAACAAAACGCCATTTAGCATACAAACTGCCGGACTGGTAATCAGAAAGCGTACGTTGTTACACACAGGGACGTTCTTTTATGAGCAAAGAGCAAAAAACACACACAATACCGACAAAATATAATCACTTGAACCACATACCTGTCCTTAATCAGGGTATGTACTGTCACAGGCTCGACTGGTTCTTAGATTACTTCACTACAGGGTCTAAACTCCATAAATTCGGTAGCGCAGAACGTGATTCAGAACTCCTTACGACTTATGAGCCGGTAGGAATTTTGAAAGATGCATTCGTGGTTTATCAAAAACACCTTTTGCAGTATTCGCTTGAAGACAAACTACAAAAACATTAGACAGTGACACATCCAACCGGTATCTGAGCGGGATATTACCATAGCTTATCTTGTGTATGCGTGCCACTATTGTATCTATGGTGAGTTTCTGTATTGTCCTGATCACCGCAGCTGTCAGGGGGTGTCCCGGAAGATACATGATTTCCACATGATAAAGGTGTCGATAAGAGAGAGACCCAGTATTTACTTACAACCGGACTACATGAATTAGGTCTACCATTCGTCTTTGACGCACAAAATTACACCGTATACATGCTGGAGAACCCAACGCGTTTGTTATACATACGATAATATGTATTACCATTGTGACAGTGAGAGGATGAAGTTTGAATGCAAGTGGGTGGAGTACGTCGTGGCCATTGTAACGCTGTGATTCAACATGCACGTGGTTGACAACTCGTCAAGTAGAGGTGTGATGACAAAGTGCTGTAGAAATCTAGAGGTTACCTGTACCAGGCTTGCCGGTAGCAGTGAGAGATATGCGGGTGATTCATGGTATTATTGCCTCAGTACACAAACCCGCAACGCCAGATGTCGTCACTGCTGCAGACTCACCATGAGTCATTCGTTAATTCGACGCGAGATAACATGACACTTATCGTATCTGGAGCCCTTCTACTGATTTCTCTGTACAGACTTGTGCTACATAGCGCACCTGGGCACCTCCTGGTTTCAGGGTCACAATATACAATTTACCATTCCACTCTTTTCATTCCGCACGGTCAGCCCGTGCCACGGCCTCCTACGGCGGAAGCTCGGTTTCAATCCCAGGCAAGTGCATGGAGGGTTTATGGTGGACAAAGAGGCAGTAGGATAGGCTTTTCTGCTATTATTTCAGCTTTACCCTGTCAGTTATCAATCCATCAATGCCCATACCGATATTACATACATACACTTTCGATGCTGTGTAAGTTTTATTAACAGCGTCAATGAAGAAGGAATTTCTGTCTCTGGTTCACTAGTTGTAAGTTAAAATACCGAGCTTAACGAATCTGTAACACATTGGTGACATTTAATTTACAGGTGAGACATCCCTGTTGTGCTCAATGAAGAGTAATGTAGAAATGTGTAAAATATACAGTCTAACACAACGAGATCTCATAATCTACAAAACATTGTCAATTGTATACAATACATTTTTAAAAGCTCAGCCTGAAGATGGCTCCATAGAAACAAGCCGAAACATGTAACTGCGAAATATGATGTGAAGCATATCTTTTAATAATAATTGCTTATTTGAGGGTTGGGTTAGACTGTATATTTTATATATTTGTACATGACTGGTGACTTTGTAACGGAAAACGGATAACCCAGCTGAAAGCCTACATGTCAATATACAACCCGTGAAATGTATGTAGGCCCCTGTGTGTACAATGTGGCCCACAGCGAACTTGGGTCCGTATAAGGTTGGAGACAAGATCATCAAGAATTCCGCTGCTTTTATCACCCACACCCCTTGTGCGAACGAACAAACACACTGCTGATGGCCCTCAGCTAGTCATGAAATGGCCGGCATTAAACGACGGTTGTCGTCACGCCTTGGCCAACAATCGAGAGATATCCTTAAATATTACCTCAAGATTTCTTAATCAAGCAAGATGCGTAGAGCAGTAACGCTCCTAACTTGAACACCAAGACCTTGTTTTACGCCCTAGTTTTTTTTAATTGAGCTTAAATCAAAAAAGATATTCCCATCAAAAATAAGGGGACAACGTAACAGAATGCAGCCAGCCAAAGGGCGTTAAACCGAAAATGAGAGAGCGTAAATTAAGAAGTAGAAATTGGTAAGGGGGGGGGGGGGGGGGGGGGGG
>Ga0123355_10005411_pt1 | contig 18681 bp, 19 predicted proteins | sample TergutEmb28metaG_3_FD_89872 | JGI IMG/M metagenome (GOLD analysis project Ga0123355, IMG submission 89872) | Embiratermes neotenicus P1 segment gut microbial communities from Petit-Saut dam, French Guiana - Emb289 P1 | ecosystem: Host-associated > Arthropoda: Insects > Digestive system > Gut ... | reverse complement strand
TCACGTGCTCTGTAGTGTGCCACTGTTTCGAACTCATTATATCACAGCCTATCTAAAGAATGTTAGTTTAGCTTTAATGAATTATTTGTGCCGCCGCAGGGCGGCGGAATGGAGACAATTATGCACAATGATGATATTAGCACTGCTCCTGTGGTAAAGCGGGGAAAATGTATATACGCCAATGTCACAGAGTATGAAGTAATAATAGTTAGGTGGCACACCTTATATGGAACGAGTGACTATGAAAACCCTGCAGAGATTCAAGAGGATCAAAATTTTGAGTGCTATTATATTTTCAAAAAAAACTTAATAAAGAAAGGCGACTTTAATGCTGAAGGTGGAGGTTGATGGCCACAATGACCACCAACCTCCGAGAGCATCAACAGCGGTACGTTTATCAGAAGTGTACATCATCTCTCCAGGGACAATAAGACGCGACTCAGAACTGGCTTCTGCTCTTGACGCCATTGGCGAACACTCGGTCGAAGCAAAGCGGAGGATACTTTCCGATGAGATTGAGGTCACCAGAAAGCAGCTCCGCGAGGTGGCTGCAGGGTCTGAAAATTATATTGCTGAGCCTACCGGCAGATTACCCTAACTCCCGCTCTTTCTTTGCAATCCTGACCAAAGCAATGCTGAACACAATCAGTCCCATCCCGACAAATATAAAGCTGATGATTTGCGAACCGGTAGGCCTAATGCCGATGATTAAACCATAAATCAGCGAGAGGGAGGGCGCGATATACTGCAAGAACCCGACGGTTATAAAAGGAATATTGTTAACAGCACGAGAATATAGGACGAGTGGAACCGCAGTTGCAATACCGCCGCCAACGAGCAATAATACCTCAAGAGTACCAACCTCCCGTATACTATCGGTCATGAATATCAAAGCAAACAACATGGCAAAAGGAGCAATGAGCATACTCTCAATTGTAATACTTGCATTAGGATCGACATGAGCCTTCTTTTTCAAAAGCCCATAAATGGCGAATGAAAGCGCAAGGCTAATGGATATGAGCGGAATTCGCCCATAGGCAATAATCGAAATCAGGACACCTGTAAAAGCAAGCCCCACAGCGACAAGCTGCATTTTGGAACTTTTTTCTTTAAGAACAATCACACCGAGCAAAAATGACATAAGCGGATTCATATAATATCCGATACTGGTGTCAATGATGCGCCCGGTATTTACTGCATAAATAAAAAGCCCCCAATTAAACGATATGAGCAAGGCGCAAGGAATCAAATACATCATTTTCCTTTTGTCCCTGAGCGTATCCCAAAACATTTGCATTTGACCCATTATAGCCATCAGGCAAAGCATAAATATAAAGGCGAACAAAATCCTTGCACAAAGGATTAGCAGCGGATTTACGCCGCCGAGAAGATTCCAGTATGCCGGAAGAATTCCCCACAAAACATAACAAAGCAAGCCAATATACAAGCCACTTTTCTTTGACGGTGTAGTTTCTTTATTCATCATAATTAAATCGCTTTCTATCCTACTACCTTACCGTGGTAAATATTATTTGCCCTGACGATTATGGTTGAACCCGAGCGTAAAGGCGACCCGGTTTCAAGCCCGTCACGCACAATATATACATCACCATATTCGCGAAGAATTTCTACATTGACCCGCTCAGCGCGAACACCGGTTTGCAGGAAAATAAACAAAGTGCCGTCATCGTCAAGATGGATTGCTTCCTTTGGCACACGTATTCCGGTAATGACATCATAAATGACTTCTGCGCGTATATGGCGCAGCTGCGTAACATCGTGAATACCCCTGTCACTCGAAAAAAGCACAACACGCTGCTCGTAATTATCTCTTCTGCCAATGCTCTCGACCAGCATCTCCTTATCATGATGAAAGGCACCGGTAAACTGCAAAGTGATGCGGTCTCCCGCTGACAAAAGCATGGCTTCCGAAGCATCCATAACGGCAGCAAAATACCACTTAAAAGATGTGATAAGCTTCCCACCCTCTGAGGCTCTGTATGGAAAACTAAAAAGCTCGCTTAGTTCCTGGGGGGAAATTTCTGCTAACATTCCAGGTTCGACAAATTCAAAGCCATCAACCCCTTGCGAGAAAGTACCACGAGATGGTGCGTGAAAGGTTCTTACACCGCCGCTTCTGCGCTCAAGTGTTTCCAGCCTGGCTTGCAGGGCCGCCAAATCGGATGATGTTTGGTGGCCATACTCAAAAACAAGCATTTCAATATTAAGCGATATTTCATCAAGACTGCTCATATCACCGCTTTGTACTGCACTTGAAAGCGCCATAATGCTTTCAAGGTGAGAGACATCTTCGGAGCGTCTGGCGCTGGCTTCAAGCTGGGCGATTCTCATGCGCAGTGAGCGTATTTCTCCTGCAACAGCAAGCGCTTCGCTTGTCAAATACTCCACGGCAATAGCTTGCCCGTTTGCGACGGTTTCCCCCTCGGCGACTATAGGTATGATCTGAGCGCTGCGAAAATTTTCAAGAACCGATTCTGTACGGACGATAAAGCCTTCTGCAGGCAAAGTTTCTTCGATTGTATAGCTGATTGCAGGTGTGGTTACAAAGGTGTTGACCAAGGCATTATATAAATAGATGCCTATGTAGCTTGCAACGGCAAGAAACAACACACCGGTTGTCAGCCTAATAAAAAAATCACTTCTTTTCATTTTGTCTCCAAGTTTATCGCCTGAGTGTGGCGTTTCTTGCCCCTCACAGCAGGAATCTAAAAATTTTCGCTTAAAATCTGTGCAACGGCTTGCTTGGCATCCGGGAATTTGTCCCAGGGTATCCACTGGATACTTTGGTCACGCCGTAGCCAAGAAAGTTGACGTTTTGCATATCTCCGGGACTCCATCTTTATAACATCAATGGCTTCATCCATAGTCATTTCACCCGAAATGGCGCATACCATCTCTTTATAACCTATGGCTTGCATGGCGGTCATGCCCGGTTTTACACCCATAGCAAGAAGCGCGCGCACCTCCTGCTCTAAGCCACTTGCAATCATGTAATCAACGCGACTGTTGATTCTTTCATAAAGCTCAGCCCGGTCTGAAAATGTTATAGCTATTTTTACAGCATGATATCTGGGTGCAAGCGACTTTGTCTCAATGTCATGTTGCGAAATAGTCTTTCCGACTGTTTTAAATACCTCAAAGGCACGAATGATTCTTTTTTTATCGTTTGAATGCAGCTTTGCTGCACTTTGCGGATCGAATGCACATAGTTTTTGCAGCATCGCATCGCCGCCGATTATATCATATTCATCTTCGAGTGATTTACGAAGGCTCACATCACTATAGGCAGAGAACTCGCGGCCTGAAAGCAGTGACTCTATATATAGCCCGGTGCCGCCGACAATAACCGGGCTAATCCCACGACCCAAGATATCATCTACACATTTTGAGGCATCAGAAACGTAACAAGCTACTGAATAATCAGCTCTTGGGTCAACAACGCCGATCATATGATGCGTTATACCGAGCCTCTCATCTTTGCTCGGCGCTGCAGTGCCGATTTCCATGTGATTGTAAATCTGCATCGAATCAGCAGATACAACCTCGCCGCCAATCTCTTTTGACAGAAGCGCACCAACCGAAGTTTTTCCGGCAGCTGTCGGGCCGGTTATAACAAATATTTTTGGTCTACTCATCAATTTCTCTTAAATTTCTTATCAAGCTCTGCTTTTGAAACCTCGAATGCTACCGGGCGTCCATGTGGGCAATGTGAAGCTTCTCCGGACATGACTTTTGATGCAAGAACCTCTAGCTCGTATTGTCCGGAAGACATACCCGCCTTTATTGCGGCTTTACACGCGATGACGCGATAAATCTCATCTGTCCCTACTGAATCTGCATTTCCGCCAAGCCGCAGCAATGTTATGATTTCGGAAAGCACTATTTCAGTATCAGTGATGTCGATTTCAGAGGGAATACGCCGAACTGCAACAGAATCATCTCCAAAACGCTCTACTTCAAACCCTAATTTTTCAAATAGTTCCGAATTTTCGAGAATAAGCTCAACATCTTCAAAACCATGGCGACAGACAATAGGGGTTATAAGCGCTTGAGACATGGTTTCAAAATCCTTATCTTTAAGCGCATTAAAATAAAGCCTCTCATGCGCAGCATGTTTGTCAATAAACCAAACGCTGTTTTCATACTCAACGATAATATAGGAGCGAAAAGCCTCACCAATAACACGAGGTTTGACCCACTGTGTTGAAGCTTCGCTTATATGGCCATCAAGGCTCATAACATGGGTGTGCTGATCACTTTCGAGCTCGCTTTTTGCTGTTGTGTTATTTTTATGTATTTCAATAAGCGGACGCTTATCGTAAGTGGCACCGCCAATGGCACCTCTTATTGTATCTAGGACTTGAGCGCTCTTGTCTGCATAGGGTGATTTTTTGGGTTCATAGGCTTTACGAAACTCTTCCACTTGCATTGATTTAAACCCACCGGACTTGACACTATGCCCTGTGCCTGCCTCGCGCACAAAGTTGGCCATCGCGGTATGTGAGGAGCTGCGCAAATCGTGTTCCGAATCCTTGTTGGGGATAGCCCCAGCACCTTTTGTTATCGCACTCAGTGCAGCATAATAAACACCGTCAAAAACCTGCTTATCAGAAGCAAACTTAACCTCCGCTTTTGCAGGATGAACATTAACATCCACATTACTGGGTCTTATTGTGATGTACAGCACACAAGAAGGAAAGCGACCTGAGGGCAGTAAGTTTTTATAAGCTTGCTCCAATGCTGCTTGAAGCGTTAAAGACTTTATGGGTCGCCCATTGACAAAGAAAAACTGATAACTTCTGTTTCCCCTTGCTGCGTCCGGTGAGGAAACAAACCCTGTAACCGAAACAGTTTCATCAGAAGATTGTGCCTCGATCAATCCTGACGAGAACTCGCGCCCAAGCAAACTATATATACAGGAATCCACGCGAGAGTCACCCGGAGTGTGGTGTTCATTTTGTCCGTCTTTAATGAACCGGATGGAAACATCAGGCCGCGCAAGCGCCCCGCGAAGCACAGAAGATGCAACCGCAGAGCTCTCGGCACGGTCAGACTTCATAAATTTGAGCCGTGCCGGTGTATTAAAAAACAAATCACGAACGATTATTGTTGTACCCTCAGGGCAACCGACCGGGGAAAAATCAACAACCTCGCCAGCTTCAAGCAGAAGCTTTACACCCTCGCTTGCACCGAGTTCACGAGTCTGCAACTCAATGCGTGACACAGCAGCGATTGCAGCAAGTGCCTCGCCTCTAAATCCCAATGTGCCAATTGCTTCAAGCCCCTCAGCGTTTCTCAATTTGCTCGTGGCGTGGCGAAGAAACGCAGTTTTTGCATCCTCAGGGGCTATGCCACAACCATTATCCGAAACACGTATATATCCCATGCCCCCGGAAGCAATCTCAACTGTAATAATACCTGCCCCTGCATCAATAGCGTTTTCCATCAGCTCTTTCACGACTGACGCAGGCCGCTCAACGACCTCGCCTGCTGCGATGAGATCAGCAACATGCGAATCCAGCTCATAAATTTTTGGCATAAAGCTCCCAACCGAAGCTACCTGTAAAGTATTGGTAGCCCCTTAACATTGACGGGATCGACATCTAATAATGCGATATCACCGACAGTGCAATCAATATTCGTAACATCTATGATGGTATGTAATAAGCCGACACTGCCCAGCACATTCGCCTTTTGTCCGTTTATTCTGACAAAAGTTTTTCTGCGGCGCCATCTAAAAATATCAAACAAACTTCTTTCGACAATATATCGGTCAACACCAAATCCGTGATAATACCCGATGGACAGAATGCCGATTTTTGTTGCAGCCTTTGTTACAAAACCGCGTTCCGAACCGATGGTGTGGCCTTTTGGATGCCAGCCCACTTCTTCAAGCCCTGCTTCAATATAACCGACGCGCGACAGCCCTGCAATGGGCTTGCCGGGAATTCGGCCGGAAAGGGCGGTGTCCACACGAACTGCGTCCATCAGCTCAAAGTTGTATTTAAACAATGCTGCGGAATCTATGGCATGAGCAGAACTGGGCTCATACCCCATGTCAATAAGCCTGTCCAGAACATTGTTAAACTTATCCAGTTGAGTGATTGTGAGTTTCTTGTTGCGCCATGAAGCGGCAAAGGTAGTAAATGTCCCGACAACTTTCAGGCTGGACATATATTTATAAATAGCGGCGACTTTATCGAGCTCAGTTGGCTGAAAGCCATACACTCCGAGCCCGGTGTCAATGATTACCTGGATTTCGGCAATAACTTTTCGCGACTCGGCAATGCCGTTTATTGCGACGGCAGCATCGTAAGACCCCGCTGTACAAATAACGCCATAGGTCAGCAGTTCAGAGATTTCGTTAGGATCTGCTGTGCTTCGAAGCATCATAATCCGCTCTTTGTCAAACCCATTTTGCCTGAGCAGTTTTGCATCTTCCGGATCGTCTACAGCAAAATTGCGTATGCCTTCGTCACGTAGGAACTTTGCTACAGGTAAAAGCCCCATACCGCCCGCATTTGCCCCGAGATCGGCAATGACCTGAACGCCCTCGGCGCGGTCCTTGATTGCGCGGAGGTTATTTCTGACCACACGCAGGTCAATAACAAGGTTTTTCATTCAGTATCACCTTTCTATACTATACAACTATTCAGCATACCGTACCATATTTAAACGCTTTTTTCAAGAATCAAATGAGGGATTATCAGATGTTGTTGTGTCGGATATGGTATATGATATTGTTGCGGTTGGCAGCTGTAAGCTGACGGAAATAGGTCGTGCACTCAAAGAGGATATCACATATGTCATTGTCCTCGATTTCAGAATCGGCAAATTGAAACCCATCCCATTCCCATAATTCGGAGCCTTCAAATTATGGACATAGTAAAGATTTGTCATCAGCTTGTCGTGAATCCTGTATATCATCAACAAAGACGGTATTGTCAACGACTTGATATACGATGAGATGCCTTTCGCATGATATCCTATATCGGTATTTCCCGCTCTTTAGGTAAGGTCTGTTAAAAACAGGGTTACGATAAGGCATATGCTCCAATGAGTGCATATCTGCAACAAGGCTATCCAAGAGCCTTTCGGCGGCTGATTGGCTCACTCTTGCTAAAAACTCAAAGTGGTCATGCATTCTGTCGTTGACGGCAGGGGCAATAATGACCGTGTATTCCATGTCAACATTGTCCATTTTTGTTTGCCCCTCGTTTAATGGCTTGGCGCATATTTACTTGAAACTCATCTATGGAATATCCCTGTGTACCTGTGAACCGTGCCATTTCAGCAGACATAAGGCGTTCTGCTGTAGCCAAGTTTTCTTCACGGCGGCCATATGTTTCTATATCCATGAGAACCATATCACCCTCGCCATTTAGGGTAAGAAAAACTGGAATCTTATTTGTACGGCATATTTCCGCTACGTTATTATAATTTTTTCGTAACTCGCTTGATGGTTTTATTACTGGGTGCATATGCTCAACCCCTTTCTCATTGCAAGCATACCCTTATCATACCCCATATAAGGGGCAATAATCAACCCCTCTGATTTTTTGCAGTGATTAAAATTCACGGCAAACTGCTATGAGCTCAAACTCGAATATAGTTCCTCCAGCTTTCCGATATAAGCCCTCAGCGCACCTCTTACAGCAGTGACATCATTATCTGTTGGTAAAGTGCGGGTGGAGATTTTGAGTGGACAGAGGCGGTGTGTGGGGTAAGATTTGTCGATGGGGTGTTTTTTAGGGCAGCCGGAGGATGTTTTTTGAATTCGAGTATTGCTTTTTAAACGGCGACCACCCTACAATGTTTTTGGATACGTTGTAGGGTGTTACTACTCCTTAGGAGTTCTTACACATCAATTTTTTTGACTTATACAGCATACCAAACCAAGTTAACACTGAAGGAAACGTGGCAACTATGGTACTCATTATAAAAAAACCAGCATTATTACGAACCAAGAACAATAACCACAGAAAAGACGCATTAAATACCATCGCCGAATAAAATGTTAGCAGAAAAATACAAGCAACAATGAAACTTCCACACACCGACAAGTAATTCAGCAAATGCTTCCCCAACAAGTTTAGCTTTGTCCCAATTAAAAAGTACAAAACTGCAACTATAATCATGTGAAATATGATTACCACGGTCGTTATATTGAATCCAAAAAATCTCCAATATAACATAAGATAGTCATCGGGATAAAATCTAAACCCAACAATGAGTGATAGAAAGTTTACAACGAGGTATATAATCAGTGAAATTACAAAGTTTATTACAAATTTCTTCATGATATCACCACATCCCTATTCTGCAATAAAACCTGTCTAAAAAATCTACTATCATATTTGCAGACGCAGCATTTCTTGTGCTACCAAAAGCAGAGCCGTTGTCCTTTGCTTGGCGATTTCCGGAACTATCTCTGAACACTTCATAACGTGGATTATCAAGGTGATCAAAGTTGAATATATTCTCACTGACTGTCCGGTGTGGATTCATTATTGGTCTTAAGCCAACAGTACTTCTTCTGTAATCCAAATGATCATTGTCCTGAATGGAATGATATAACTCGTGACTATCTTGTACACCGTCAGGTTGCTTTTGACTGATATAACATGTTCACGAGCACTCAGCGTCTGTCTCCTACACTAGTTCTTCTTGACTTATATAACATTCCAAGCCAAGTGCTTAAAGGTGGCAAGATTGAGATTACAGCGACTACAATGCAAAGATTGCTGTTAATGTTGTCTTGGATGAACATTGAGAGCCTTAAAAAAGCAAATTGCGGAAAAATAAGCATATACGAACCCAGAAACATACTAAGCAATCCAAATACAAGTCCTCCACTTATGGACAAAAAGCTTAGCAGATGGTTACCCAATAAACTCAGCTTTGTGCCAAGGTAGAAGCATAAAGCTATAGCTATCAGGACATGAGCCCAAAGTATAGCTTCTACCCACAAAGGAACATTTCTTGGAGCATCAGTCACAACATTTGGAACGCGAGTTGTATACTCCATTAGCGCAAACACCAAAAAACCTAGAAAGCTAATTATTAAATACCCCAAAAGAGATGCCCCATAGTTTGTTATGAATTTTTTCACAGCGGTTCTCCTCGTATTATATAGTAGTTATTAGTGCCCCTCTCCAAGGGCATTGTGCGTGTTGTAGGGGAATTCTGCGGATTGGTGTTTTGCTTCCTCCACTTGATGGTTTCAGAGAATCTCTAACCGCCGTATCTTTGTTAGGCTATTAATCAGTCAAATCCTGCAAACATGTTTATTTAGTGGGTGCCACAGAGTCCAGCACAACCGTTGTAAGGCATGCCTACCACCGCATCAAAACAGAATGTTTTCAAACATAGTGTGCTTATTGCTCCGATCATAGCGGATTCTGCAACACCTACTGAATAAGTGAAAATTATCACTTTTATGCTTGATTTTTAATAGTTAGTCTCTCCATATTTTTGGTCATTACCTAAACGCGCCTATACCTCTATAGAATCTTTCAAGAAAAACTCGGGTATCCTCACGGGAAATGTTATATCTTACTCTGTCTGTTGACGGAACAAGGCGCTGTCGGTCATCATTTCTCCAATCCAAGTTTGGATTGTCTGCATCAAGTGCGCTCCCAGGTAGACCGTGTACCGCAATTAAAGCACCTACTCCTATATTACCATGAGCTTCGATATCCTGAACAGAATGTAGTCCGCGACCTAAATATGTCAAAGATTGTACACGTAGTTCATATTTCTGGGTAGAATTTATCCAACGGCGTCCAAATAGATACTCAGCAGTTGACCACGTGTTTACAGCACGATTCAAGTAGTGTTCACCCCATTGTACCCTTGAATCTGTCCCGTCTGTATTTCTGTTAAAATGTCTTGATTGAGCTGAACGACTAGTGAAGTTCATCGCCCTATAAGGATGATAATCAACTGCACGATTCCCTGCAACAATAAAGTCGATGTGAGTGCTAAACATCTCTGACATATGTGGGTTTTCTTCAGCGAACCTAGCTATCACATATCGAGTCATTTGCTCGTGAATGTCTTTTCCCCAAAGTCCCAGTGGATCAACAAACCGAACAGGGGTGAATGTAACGCATAGAACCATATCACCAACATGCAAAATTCTGACATGGGATAAGAGTAGATGTACATCCGTAGCATAATCTTCAATCAAGAGGGCAAGCCAAAATTCAATCGTTTCTTTGTAGGGCGTTTCAAGCGGTATAGGAAATTCACAATCATCATCCACTGATGATAAATCCTGTTGAATCGCTATTGCGGTCATTTGCTCGTCGGTACTTGCAAAAGCCGTAACCGTTGGCATAACCAACGCTATCACCAAAATTATGGTAATCAGTCTTTTTATCACTGCCGCACCCCCCTTGTTTTAATTTTAGCAACGCACCAAACAAAATACAAACAAAATTTAACCCAAGCAACAAATCGCCTGACAACATCTAACAGCCCGCGCTTATGTCGTGGGCTTTGTCATTTAACCGCCGTAGGCGGTCAAGCCCTCGGCAGAGCCCACCGACACCTTTGCCGTTTACGGAAAGTGTCAGAGTGGGTCATATACTTTGACAAAAGTATATGAAAGGCATTTGCGCCCGCCGCTCACTTCCGCTTTTTGAAGAACTGTGCGAACTTCGACCTCCCCAAAAGATTCAATAACGATTGCTTTTCTTCTGCGGGGGCTTTTTCCAAATCAACACCTATGTTATCAGCAAGCACGGCAAGTTTTGCCTCGGCATCACTGCCTGTTTTCTCTTTCGTTTTTTCATATTTATCTAACTTGCTATCTAACATTTTTATCAATAAGCCGCCCGATTCGTCTTGCTGTGGTTGCGTTTGGGCGGTGTGTAAACTGTGTACTAATCTGTCAAAGCGGCGGGTGAGCCTGTATCGTATATAATCGTCCGGGTCAACTCTACCCTCGGTCAGAGCCGCCATTATTTCGTCATGACCGACTTTTTTAGATTTTTTCCTTACCCTATTTATCGCTATATCTAAAATTTTATTTGTTGTTTCTATCTTTGGTGCAATCAAGCCATCTATATAAACCTCTATCGCCGCAAGTAAATCCGTAAAATCCGGGTGGGCTATAACTTCGCTCAACAGTCGATTGTTAAATTTACCGCTTATCAATTCCGCGATAGCTTCATCAGAAAGGGATAGTTTATCAATCTCTACATTTCGATACTGCCTGTTGTCAGTTAAGCCAAAAAGATAATCGGCAGATAAGCACAAAATAGCGGTTTTGCTTATCCACCATTTACGCAAAGCCCCGGACTCCGACCCATTTAATATGGTATCGGGTTCAACCGGGATAATCGGCGCGGTAGATAGTATCTACGTACTGGAAAAACAGAAACGCATTGAAAACGGTGCAATTTTGCATGTTACAGGGCGCGATATTGAGGATATGCAAATCAAGTTAGAGTTTGACCGTGACCCGCCAGTTTGGAAATTTATCGGGTACGGTAGCAAAGCCCAAAAGGATAAAGACCCAATAATCACGGTTTTATGCGGACTTATGACCGATAGATGCGAATTTACAGGCACAGCCGGGGAGTTGTTCGCAGCCATTTGTGACAGCAAAGCAGATTCAAAAGAGAGTGGCATTACACCCAACAATCTAACGCGCAAGATAAAAGAACATTTGCTAACCCTTGAAAAATCCCACAATATCAAGGCTTTGTTCAACCGTACTAACACGGCACGGCTGATAACATTATCAAAAGTGACAAGTGACAGCCTTTTTACTACACAACTTCCGTCACCGTGGGATTGTGACAGCAATGCCAATACAGGGGTATCCCTAAAAATGCCGTCACCTGTCACGGATAGCGAGGAAACGCCTGTAATTCAAGGTTCTGCAAGTGACAGCGGCAACGGACAGGGGGTAGTCAATGGCTAAAAATAAGCCCGCCCAAAGCGTTGTACGCAATGCTGCTTACAAAAAATCTGAATTTTCTATACGTGAACGGCACAACGAGCGGTTGAATGAATCGTATCACAACGCTGATATTGATATATCCCGCGCCCATCTAAATGTGCATTTTTGCGAAAATGTGAGATTAGACGATAACGAGGACTATGTTATTCGTGAATCCTACGAGGAAACATTTAACCGTTTGATTGCAGAGGGCAAAATCAGCACCAAAGGCTTGAAAAAAGACGGCAGCGCGAAAGTATTTGACGAATTGGTGTTTGATGTAAACACCGATTACTTCGACCGCAACGGCGGATATGACTACGCCAAATCTTTTTTTGAAGAAGCCTATCGTATGGCAGTGCAGGAAGTGGGCGGCGAGGATTATATTCTCTCGGCAGTTATGCACGCCGATGAACGCAATAAGGCTCTTTCAGAAGAATTAGGGCGTGATGTATATCATTATCACTTGCACGTTGTGTATGTGCCAGTCGTTGATAAAGAGGTTTTGTGGACAAAACGCTGTAAAGACCCTGCTTTAGTAGGAACGGTTAAGGAAGTCATCAAACAAGTAAGCCATTCAAAAAAATGGCCGCGATTTAAGGATGGTAACGGTTGGGTAAACAGCTATTCTCTATTGCAAGACCGATACCACGACCATATGAAACAAGCCGGGTTCGTTGGCTTTGAACGTGGGGAGCGCGGCAGTACGAGAGAACATTTGGAAACGTTGGACTATAAAATCCAACAGGATAAAGCCCGCGCTGCTGCTCTTGATGCAGTTATCAGCGACAAACAAGAAACCGCTACTTCTCTTGATACCACCATCAGTGGTAAAGAACAGACCGTTGCCAAACTTGATAAAAAAGCAGAAGTTACGAAAAAACGTCTTGCTGATTTAACAAAAACAATGACGGCAGAAGAAAAAGTCGTCGCGCAGTTTGAAGAAATCGAAAAAATAGGGCATAAGCGCGGCATACTTGGCGGCATTACCATTCCCGATGTTATGTGGAAAAAGATTATCGGGCTTGTAAAAGAGGCTTTTAATTCTCGCGATACCATATGGGAATTTCGCAAAAGTAGTAGCGAACAATCCTTTAAAATCACAGAATTGGAAAAGCGGTTAAAGGCAAAAGATGCAGAAAAGCCCGGTATAAGCGATTCCATGCAATATATCAAAGCAAAATCCCGTGCCCCGCAGCGTTTGGCAGAGGTTGTAGCAGATATTATGCGAAAACCGCCAGAACAGCCGGAACGTGAGCGCACAGCACCACAACAAAAACGCAGTACAGACTTAGACCGATAAAGGAGAGGATTATTCCATGTCAAACAAAATAATTGATAAAGCAATAGTAGAACGAGTACGAAATACCGATATTGTCAACTTTTTTGAAAGATACCACGGATTTACATTTACCCATCGCGGCGGCGAATACCGTTGTAAGCAGCACCCAAGCCTTGCAATTAAGGATAACCGTCTGTCTTGGTACTGGCACAGCAAAGGCACTGGTGGGCATGGTGTGTTGGATTATCTAACAAAGGTTGAAAATATGCCATTCCGTGATGCGGTAGAGGTTGTGGTTAATACGGCGTTAATAACAACAGTAGCCGCACCGTCACCACCAGTACCACTACAGCAACCCGAAAAGCCCAAAGTGCTTATATTGCCCGAAAAGGCGGGTATTCCACTAAAACTATTGACCTATCTATGCAATAAGCGCGGAATTGATAGCGATATAGTAAATGCGCTTATGCAAAAAGAAATGTTGTATGAAGACAGGCGCGGTAATGTCGTATTTGTAGGGTATGACGAGTATGGAAAAGCGCGGTTCGCCAGTTTGCGCGGCACATACGGCGATTGCTCATTCCGTGGTGATTGTTCGGGTAGTGATAAGCGATACGGCTTTAATATGGCGGCAAATGCGCCGTCTGAACGGCTGTATATATTTGAAAGCCCTATCGACCTAATGAGCCACACAAGCCTTGATAAAGCCATATGGCAACAACACAACCGCCTATCATTGTCGGGAACTTCTGACACGGCGATACCATTCTTTTTGAATCAGCATAATGCAGTTAAAGAGTTGGTATTCTGCCTTGATAACGATAGCACAGGGCGTGAGGCTGCTGTAAGTATGGCGCGAAAATATGCAGATAAAGGCTACCAAACACGGCTTGAATTGCCGCAGGGTAAAGACTTCAACGAGGATTTGCAAGCCCACTTAAAGCCCGCCAAAGCGAAAAAACGAGGGGAGCTTTGCCTATGAAAAATAAAAAAACATTTTTATTAAACAAAACCAAAACACGACAAGTCGGCAAAACGACCTTTGTTGTTTCATCGTTTTTCAAGGCTGACGGCTCGGTTACTTTCATAAAAATCTTAAAACGGTTGATTGAAACCGAATTAAGCGCATAGAAACTTAACGAATTGGCAGCAAACATATCGCTTGAAAAATCTCTGTTGATGCGCTAACATTATTACAGATGTTACAGGCGATTTGTTTGCTGTTCTCAAGAAAGGAGAATAGAAATGAAACAGCAAACTAAAATCGAAGCCCTATACTGTAGGCTTTCCCGCGATGATGAAACAGAGGGCTACAGTTCAAGTATTGTTTCGCAAAAGGAACTTTTAAGCCAGTACGCCAAACAGCACGGAATGACCAAAACGGAATTTTTCATAGACGATGGGTACTCCGGCACAAATTTTCAAAGACCCGGTTGGCAAGATTTAATCACTCGTGTTGAAAAAGGCGAAGTGTCCACGATTATCTGCAAGGACAGTTCCCGTATGGCGCGTAATTATCTGCAAGCAGGGTTGTACCGCGAAATGTTCCACGAAAAAGGTGTCCGCTTGGTTTGTATAACAGATGGTATCGACACCGCCAACGGCGAGGACGATTTTACACCATTCAGGGAAATCATGTCGGAGTGGTATGCACGAGACTGTTCGAGAAAGGTCAAAGCCGGATACAGGGCAAAAGCATTAAGCGGCGCGTATACAGGCGCATATGCTCCCTATGGTTATACGAAGTCGTTGGAAAACAAGCATAAGCTGATACCTAACCCAAACACTGCGGATACGCTACAGCGGATATTCCAAATGGCGGCAAGCGGTATAACATCCGGCAAAATCTGTGTGATTCTAAAAAATGAACGTGTACCGAAACCACGAGCGCAGACCATAATCGAAACGGATGGAAAGTACAGCGGTCTTGTTAAATATCCGTATTCGTGGTCACCAAAAGCCGTTATCGACATCATTCAAAACAGGGTGTACTTGGGGCATATGGTAAGCAACAGAAAAACCACGCTCTCATTCAAAAACAAAAAGATTGTGCAGAATGATGAAAGCGAATGGATAACCGTGGAAAACACGCATGAACCGTTGGTTGATGAACACACCTTTGAGCAAGCGCAGAAAATCACGGAAATCAGACGTAGGACATGGACGGGTGAACCGCATCTCTTTTCAGGGATTTTGAAATGTTTTGACTGCGGTAAGTCTATGCACCATTTAGTACGTCCGGGGCGCAGCTATAGTGCAAGTTTTTCTTGCAACACGTATAGCCGATACGGTAAAGAATACTGTTCAATGCACTATATCCGCTATGAAGATGTGTACGATGTTGTTCTTAACGACATACGACATTATGCGGAACTGGCGAAAAACCATGAACAAGAATTTGTGGATGCCCTTAGCAAGTCGGGCAGCGAAACCACAAAAAAACAACTGGCACAGGCTGAAAAGGAAATCGCTAAGTCTGAAAAACGCTTAGCCGAAATCAGCTTGATAATCAAGCGGCTTTACGAGGACAACGTTATAGGAAAACTTACGGATGAGCGGTTTTACGAGTTATCCCGGGATTATGAAAACGAAAGCACCGAGTTAAAAGCGCGTGTAAGCGAGTTGCACAAGGCGAACGCATCATACAGAGCGGCAACCGATAATTCGAGGCAGTTCACAACCTTGATACGAAAATATTTCGATGTCGAGGCGTTGGATGCGCCCATGCTCAACGAACTTGTCAGTAAAATCGACGTACACCAAAGCGTGAACACAAATGGCAAAAAAGGCCGTTGGGGAACATGGGAACAGAAAGTTGATATTTATTACAACTTTGTGGGGATTATCGGGTCGTGATAAGGATTAAGCATAGCACACCTTGAAAATTTAGTTTGTGGGATGGGAGTAGTTTCGCCGTCTGTATAACAGTGTGACGATTCTATTGGTACAATTAAGTTTACGTCGATAGAACCGCCACACTAGCACTTAATACAAGAATCCTTATTTATGGTAGCATCCGCATATTTGCGATTTCAAATGTGATAAGGATAAACCATAAAACAAATGGGAATAGGATTGAAACTACTGATAGAGCTATCCCTGTGAGAGTTGGTCGTTTTATCTTGCTACGCAAGTAATAGATAGCCAATACTATACTTACAAGATGAAAAAGACCACCTAATCCAGTACCCATCCATATGAATGACATTGCAAGAGAAAAATATATTACAATGTAGTTGTCGGTTAGTAAATGCAAGCCCATCAATAGCATCAATAAAATTGGGACAACGTTTAGGAAAAGTGCAATAATGGGCAAATTAAATCGCTCTCTCAAATTATCTTTTTTTTGAGAAGTTGTCTTGCTTACGTTATCGTGATATTTTCCCATGTCCAAACCTCCTGACCGTATGTCATTTATCTTCCAAAATTTCTAGGATGTATTTGGCTTCCCATACCAACTGCGAACCTCTGTTGGTCACTTGTCATTCTATGGTCAAGCTCTACAGCATTTAACAAACTAATCACTATAGAAGTGGAGTTAAATGCCGGAGCTCTCCGCGCTGGTAACAACGCATAATTAAAGCTCCTGCTGTGGTTAGTCATAAAATGATTATGGGCATCAAATAGTTGTGTAATCATTCCTGTTCCTGTATAGAGGTGGTTAGCAAACCTTAAACCTGCGCGGTCGAGGTAATTCATACTATTAACTACGCTTATAGCATTGATAGACCTTGAAGCACCACCACTTATAGATGCGAATCGAACATTACCCCATCTTGTGTTATCTGCAAAAGCACTATCATTCCAATAGCCGCTATTTTCTGAAACAAACATCGATATGTGTAGATGCGGAACTGGGTTGTGCCGAACAACACCGCCGTGTGCTCCAAGGAAAACCATCTCTGTTGCCGCAGCCACAACTGTACTATAAAAGAGGTCTGCTCTGATTTGTGTTACACCGTTTACGGTACGCATACCATCAGCAGAACTGCTAAACGAAACATCTACGCCAAAGACTGATACTTGCCAAGAAGCGTGTCCTCTCCCGCCGAGACGTCTATAGCTACCACCGGCATTTATTATTTCATCCTGTAAATTAAACCAATGGTCATCGGCCTCATTCCACGCAAATAGTCCGGATGGGTCGGTGAAACGCACCGGATTATTCATTGTATACACAAACAAATTTGCTGATTGCATGATGGCTCGTGCGCTTGGTATAGCTCTGTTACTACGCATAACAGGGTTGCTACCAAATTGCATATTATGAATACCCCAGTAAGGGTCAGGTTGTGACCACCTGCCGGTGCGTGGGTTAAAATGACGATTAGGAGTCATGTATGTCTGCGTATGAGCATCCCAGTACATGGATGCGAAGCGAAATGGGTTGGTGCTGTTTTCAACAACTTGCGTACCATAATCAGCTTTTCTATATAGCAATATGTTTGATATATATGCACTGCCGACACCACCATAGCCAAACAGCATTACCATGCCTTCTATTTCAGGAGCAAATTCAAGTCTTAGCCGTTGCACTGTTGGCTGTGTTGTCAAATTTGTTAGACGTAACCAAAGCTGATCATATAAATTGGACACATGCATAAAGCCGTCTGGTGTATCGCTCCAATAATCGAATTGTAACACATATGTCGAGCCAACTTCCAGTGTCATCTCTGCAAGAAATATTCCAGCTCCGCTTACAGGATTTTCACGTAACTCGAACCCTACTACTGACCGCCCGGTGTTGGGTCTCGTCAGTGTACGTTTACTGGCATGGTAGAACATCACCACATTATCGGTCTGGTCAGCTGCACGTAAATCCAGATACAAACCTTGCTCTACAGTTTCTTTGTTATAAAAGCGCAAGTTTGAGATATATACCACACCGTCAAGTGCCCCAATGGAAACATTGATATAACTGGCACCCGGAACAAACTCTATTCTGGCTCTTTGAACACTTTGACTGCTCAGCATGAAGCTTCCAAAGAGTATAAAATCGTTAGGTACATGCGTTTCTGCATGGACTCTAACCCTATGTCCGGGATCATCTGACCAGAAATCAAACTCCAAAACATAAACAGCATCCGGATCTAGCTCTATCAGCTCTGACCATGACCTTGAACCTGATACCAGATGCGGCGAAAGCACCAAACCATCTGTGATTTCTCCGGTTACCTGGTTTGCTATCCGCTCGTTTCTTGCAAAAAAGTGTCTCGTAAAGTCGGAAGTATATATGCCACTACTCAGATCAAAATGTTCTCCCATAAAACGGAAAGCGCTCGGATCGGAAATACCAGCATTCAGCTCATTACCGAAAGCGTCATATCGGTATGCTCGCACAACAACACCGCTTGCATTTGTTAATTGTACCACATCGCCCCGTGCGTTGAACAGATACCAGCCGTGGTGCGAACCCCGTATAATA
>Ga0123355_10005410_pt1 | contig 18682 bp, 8 predicted proteins | sample TergutEmb28metaG_3_FD_89872 | JGI IMG/M metagenome (GOLD analysis project Ga0123355, IMG submission 89872) | Embiratermes neotenicus P1 segment gut microbial communities from Petit-Saut dam, French Guiana - Emb289 P1 | ecosystem: Host-associated > Arthropoda: Insects > Digestive system > Gut ... | reverse complement strand
TTTAATCACAAACTATTATTATATATATTGTTATAGTGACGTATTCTATACTGTGTATGTTGCTATTTATTGACAAGTTCCATATCCACTTTGGTGGATTGCTTGAATACTAAATAAATGAATGAATGAATATATGATACACAACTGGCACAATGCTGGTGGACGACATAGGCTGCAGGGCGATTTGCGCCGAGCCTTACAGAACGTAATTACCATGTCTCGTGGAATGTCTGTATCCAGATTATGTAAGAAATTTACGTCATTGCTTTCATGTTACATGGTATACTCCATACCTCTCTGGTATGCGTGATTTTTTTGTGATGGAAAATTGTGCCGGATATGTTCTACAACGAATGAATAGTAACCGTGATTCCGCTGTTGCGTGACGTTCCCTCAGCTGTGTCAGTGGTACGACATGCTGTGTGTAGAAGTATGGCACTCTCTGGAATATACCACTGTGGACCGTGAAAATAATACCACGGATAACAAAGAGGGGCGGTGGGGGTGTGGCGGTTTCATGTTTGATTGGAATTACGATAAAAAATTAGCGGGTTTTTTATTTTCATGTTTTGCCCTATTACTCTACAGGCTTTGCATATTGGTCAGTAATTATAAGTTATTTCACCCCAACTGTCTTGTTTCATTTGATGCCACTTTTATGTTATTTTGGGTTAAAAAGACATTGGTTAGCTTAGTGTAGGAAAAAATAATTTAGGTTAGCATCTGTTGTATTGTGTTGATTGTGGACTGAATTATGCTGTTTGGGCAGAGACGTATTCTTTGTCGTCCTGATGTTCTGGAGCTGTAAACTGTTGTGTGGGATCACCACACAGAACAGATATAACCCATTTTAGACCCATCTCTTTACTTACATCCTTTTCAAAGATTCTGGAAAAAGTTATATATTCAAGATCATACCAACACATCAACCAAAATAATACATTAGCAATCGAACAGTATGGGTTCAGAAATAATTCATCAACTGAAAAAGCCTCTTTCAAACTAATAAATGAATTATTACTAGCACTTAATAATAAATTAACATTTGGTGGGGTATTTTGTGACTTAGAAAAAGCATTTGACTCCACAAATTATGTTATCCTATTGTCTAAATGTGAATTTTATGGATTCAGGGGCAAAACCAATGCACTGCTACGATCATACCTCAGTGACAGATATCAGAGAGTACTAACAAATAATAGCACTTCTAATACTACTACTTTTTCAGAATGGGGCAAAATAAAACACAATGTTTCTCAAGGTTCAATACTTGGTCCTTTGTTCCTCTTAATCTATGTAAATGATCTTCTGAATAGAATAGCTGACCCATCGAAACCGATTCTATTTTCAGATGACAAAAGCATAATAATTACAAATCTTAGTCCCTCAAAATTTAAAGGAGATATTAACAATGTAATTGCTAATATAAATGACTGGTTCAGAGGTAACTCATTATAATTAAATTTTTATAAAACCTACTTTTTACAATTTAGGTATAAAAATAGTTATGAAGTTAAGATAAAAATAGGTTGTGACAATAAACTTATTAAAGAGACTAAAAATACTAAATTTCTTGGATTAGATATAGATAGTTCTTTGTCATGGAAAAACCATATTGATCAAACGATGATTAAACTAAGCAGAGCAAGCTATGCAATTAGGTATGTCAAACATTTTATGTCCCAAGATACACTAAGGACAATTTACTTTTCATATGTTCATTCCATCTTATTACATGGCATAATTTTCTGAGGTAATTCTGCATATGGCTCTGATATTTTTAAAATTAAAAAAGGATATCTGTGATACTTCAAAATCTTCAATTGTTGTGTTGATACTGGCATGAATTATAAGATTTGAAGTTCTCTTAGCAGTGACTGAAGGTACAGGTATGGTGTCCTAGAAGAGAGTATTCTTCAGGAAAGACAATAATTATATAAACAAGTGATCTGTTTCTCTACATAATTTTGACTAATGTAGATAGTGACTTTGTTAAATTGGTCAAATGTGACCTCAGATTAATACCACGATCATGTTTGTAACTATCTTAATGTGTAGGTGATTACTTTCGTTTTGGAAGTAGCTGCTGCTTCCATCTTCAAGGCTGAAGTGTACCATCTACAGGACTATGGCATCATAATCCACAAGCCATCGATTTACATTTTTATTTCCATGAAACTCAAATTTGGAACTCCTACCTGCTGTAGATCTGGCCAATAAAATGCATTATTACTGTATTATTAATAGTGTGAATTTTCATAGTTCTTGTACAAGGCAGAATATGAAGTGCATTTACTGGCAACCTATGATATTTGTCTTATTTCTCGCAGTGCTTTATGTTACTTTTCTCAGTTACCTGTAGTGGAACTGTTTGTGTTTTCAGGTTCTGTGGCCATAACAGTGTCTCCATGTTGATCCATTACCTGTACAGCTGTTTGCAAATATCAGTCACCCTCAATGATATAACAATAATATAACTACTTGGACACATCATGCAGGTAATGCAGTATAGGGTGAGTACCTATTCTGTTTTGGGGCATGTGATAGTGCAGTAGGTTGAGGCACTGTGCTGCAAGCTGGAAGGTGGCGGGTTCGATTCCCATTGGTGTCACTGGAACTTTTCATTGACATAATCCTTTTGGCTTTACTATGGCCCTGGGGTATATTCAGCCTCTAACAGAAATGAGTACCAGGAATATTTTATGGGGATACAGGCAGCCCCAGTGCATAGTACTGACAACCTTGCCAACATGTGCCAATTGTCAGGTCTGGGGGCCTCAACCTCCTGTAACACTCATGGCCTGTCCAGGCCTGTTAAAGGGATAGCTTTACCTTATTTACAGATTCTGTTTGTCAGTGGATATCTCTACTGTGTCACAGTCACACATGGCTATAAATTCAGAAGTGTGTGAGATCACAGATAATAGTCACTGAATTCACACTGTAATTTACATTTTAACAGGCTGTACCATGGATCAGGCAGTTACTCACAAAACTGTCACCAAAGGGGTCCAGGTTCAATCCCAGGCCAATTTCGTGGGATTTGTGGTGGACAGAGTCATGCTGAGACTGGTTTTTGTCTGAGAACTTTGGTTTTCCCCTGTCAGTATCATTCAACCTATGCTCCAGACTCATTCACTCAACACACCATTGCTATGTGATCTTTGCAACTGACATTGTCATTAAAGAACAAACATGTAGAGATACAGTTATTATAATTGCATTTCACATTCAGTATCTAAATACGCATAGTTACAACAGAATATTGCAAAATGTCATCCATCCATTGCTGCCATTCATCAATAGCTTCTCTCTAAGAACACACAGGACATTTGGCACTTCAAGCTGTTTTGTTTTTATTTTTATTTATTTCTGTAAGTGTATTCCTCCCACACTGATGCATATAACTTTGCGTAATACAGTTCCAGTTTCTCTTTTTTGCTTTGTAACTTTGCAACAGGGCGCTACAGTGGTGCTCCACATTTCAGCCATTTAGTGACTGTGTATACATAAATGGGACAGTATTCAGGGGAGTTACTACCTTGTCATATGATTCTGTATGTAGTTATATATAAGAATAATGTTAGGATTTGTTAGTAAACTGACTTTTATACTGACATGAATTGTTACCTGTTGTGACACTATTATGAGATTTATTTAGATGATGCAATCTGCAAATATTGCTCCAATTGAAGGTTTACAATTGTTTGCTGCCTAGTCTGCTACATAAAGAGATGATTTGATGTCAACATGGAATCTAAAATGTGGAATCTATTTCAGGTTCAGTTTTCTCCTATGCTCCAACAGTGGAGGCAGCACTTGTCAAGGTAAAATGCAGTATGAATGGAGGATTCTCTTTCAGCTGCAAGAAAATACACAGACAGCGGCTGAATGATGCATTATGTTATGATAAAGGTGAGACAGATGGCTGAATTTCAGCATTACCACATTAAGACAATGTAGTGCTACCTTTGGCCATATTGGTAATAGATAAGTGTTCATTACATTTCCATCCAGATTCCATGGTTACATGAACTGTTGTCATTACAACATGTTTAGCTTAGTCTGCCAGGCAGTTGCTTACATCATTTGTAAGATGGTGATAAAAGAACTGTTGAAATTATGTTGTAACTCTTTGATAGAGTGTTGCACTCTACAGTCAACAGACAGCTTCTGTAAGCAAGTGTGTTAGAGTTTGAGGATTCAAGTAGTGTGGAATATGATGCTGTTTTGTTGGGTGGGTGGTTCCCACCGTTTTGAAGGATTTTATTACCTCCCTCTTCAGTGCCAAGCAATCAAAGAAACAATTCTGTAAATGAGTATCATAGACTGTCCTAACACAGCTCAGTAAATGCCTATAATAGGCTGCTGACACACCTCTATTAATGACTATCATCGACTGCAGAAATCCCTCTGTAAGTGATTATAAATAGACTGTGTTGGTACTTCAGACTGTCCTGTTACCCTTTCATAACTATTGAAATTGTGCTGCAGACAGTTTGTGCCCTTCACGCTTCAGTGTCAGGTATTGCAAAAAGAATTATTCCCGGATTGCTTGACCCTGTGTAACCAGAATCCTTTAAAATGTTGGGAAACATTCACCCTGTGGCAGAGTATCACATCCTAGAGGATCTGAATTCTCAGCAACACCATTACAGAATCTCATATTTCACATTTCTGTCATATGTTGCGAATAAATTTATCAAAGATCTGTGTTCTTGTACATCTTTCCATGAAATTATAAGTCATCCCACACAAGGTTCTATACAAACCAACTAACTTCATCTGAGATGTAAGGACTAGAGTTTGGTTCTGGTAGTGTTGGACACAGCTGGATAGAAGTTCTCAGTTATTAGCACTCACTCAGTAAATACAATTATAGAAACTTAGTATTAAGAAATGATGGTTGTATCCTTTATACATTGTTGTCTAAAGGATGAAATAAATTGAAATTGAAACTGATGGCTCCTGCAGGGTGACTGCAGCACACAGATATGTTTGGTTGGCCCTTTGATAGAGTACAGTAGAAAATATTACACAGGAAGTAGTTTGGGCCTCTGTGTTATTCACTGTGCATTGACTTGTTACACTTTTCATGCTGGGAAAAGTATGTTTGTGGCTAGAGTCCTGAGGTAAACTTGTGTAAACTGTAGTTGTATTTCACATACACTGCTTCACTGATATGTTATGATTATAAAAATATAGTGTAGAACCCCCAGATATCTGTAAGACTGTAACAAGGGCCTAAGTACTGTATATCATACATGGATTGATTCAGAAATTGATGGATGAAAATAAAAATTGACTTCTATTGTTACAGGATATTCAGAAGCTGTTAAAACAAGGATTGGAGTGCACCAGTCTGTACAGATTTCACAGAACACAGTGTAATTTCTTTTAAATGCCTAGAATTTTGGGAAAATGATGTAAAAGTTGTCAAAATGAATGAGCTATTTATTCCATATCATGTACTGAGTTTTTTTATTATGTCCCCTTTTGTGGAATATGAATACAGTTTGGTTTCAGCATAAAATAAAATACATTTATATTTGATTCATAAATATGAACCAAAACTGAACTCATTCTAATTACCCTTAGCTTAGACCCATCTATAAATTCCTATAATCTATCCTACATGATTTGTGCCTGTAATGAACTGCCCTGACATTTCTAAATGATAATGGACTCTCCTGACAACCCTATGAAACGGACTGCCCTACTGCATACCCTTGAAGGTCTTTGAAGGTCATTCAAGGAGACTGTTGTTTACATTCTTCGCTACTCGCTCCTCTTGAAGGTCGTTCAAGGTCATTTACGCGGAAGTTTCTTTGTATTCCTTACTGTTTCCATAGACTGTGCAAGAAGCACTAAATTCATGTATTTTAACTTGGCCCCGCCCCTTGACGCTGATTGGCTACTGCATCCCCTTCAAGGTTTTTAAGACCAAATGTAGGTCACTGAAGGTCGTTCAAGGTCGTGTTGGCTGAAGTTGCTTCGCATTTCTTACTGTGTCCATAGACTGTGCATCAAGCACTAAATGCAAGTTTTTAACTTGGCCCCGCCCCTTGATGCTGATTGGCTACTGCATCCCCTTCAAGGTTTTTAAGACCAAATGTAGGTGACTGAAGGTCGTTCAAGGTCGTTTTGGGGGAAGTTCCTTTGTATTTCTTCCTGTAGCCATAAATTGTACATCCAGCACAAAATGCATGATGTAATATGACGTAATTGGCCCCGCCCCTTGATTCTGATTGGCTTCTACATTCCCTTGTAGGTCATTTGATGAAGAATTTCACATTTTTGTTTGTTTCTTGGTGTAATATGGCTACTCTTTCCCCCTGAATTTCACTAAATACCATTTTATCACTAAATTGCTCATTTTGTTACATTTCTTGCTGTGTTCAAAAACTGTATATGAAGCACTAAAGTTTTTAATAAGCTTCTAACATCCCATCTAAGAACAAGGGCTATCAAAAATTGTCCTGATGTGCCTCTATGTGTGTATGAGACTATCTAGCAACCCCCTATAAATGTCTATTACAAGTTGTCCTGACTCATCTATGAATGCTTAAAATAACCTGTCCTGATACTCTTTTATATTCATACATAATCTTGACATACATAACTGCCTTCCATTCTCAGCACTGTGTCCTGTCTTTCCCATATATATTCTTAATAGATGATTCAAGGCATAGTCTTTGGAGGAGTTAATTTCATGTGAACTGCATTTAAAAATTTTATCTCTCATATCTGAATTGTTATGAAATCTGATGATGTGGTTGATTCAACTGCTTCTTCAGTGAAGTCATTCTTAATACTTACTCAAGCATTACATGTCCAAAGCAGTCATTCCTCTGATGGTCTACCTAGTTTATGCATTCTTGAACTGTGCTGATGTCCACATGAACTTTTGTCATTTGTGTCTGTACCAGTGTGCTGATTCATGCTCTATTAAGAATATGTGATGTGTGTGTGTGAATTTCTTCATTCTGAGAATTTAATTTTATTTTAAGGAGGTGTCTCATGGAGTTCAGTAATGCATTTAATATCTATACAAACGGTAATGGCTCAAACAGAATTACTGTGCAGGTATAACTAACAGTTTTGAGGCAGTTTGCCTGCTGTGTCATCTTCATTCCACAAGCAATAATTTAGTTGGCTTTATTACACTTACCTATCCTGCTTATTTGCTGATTATGTAATGTCTAGATTCATGCATTCAATTTAACAATAAACTGACTTAAAAACTCTGCCACTTCATACAGTATGTGAATGTCAAGGTATAAGGAAATGGTCTACAGCTTGTGAGGTCAGGACTCAAAAACAGCCTGTGCCACTCACAGGCACTCCTGTGTTACATGTTGCCACAATTACTTTAGCAATAATCTTGAAACAGCCACTCTTATTCCAAATGCTGGCCCATAAGCATGGACTAAATTTGAACAGAGCACCAGTATGGATTGTGCTGTAGGGGCTGGCTGTTCAAAAGGTGGGATTTAAATTTACTGGCTTTTAGTCTTGTACAGGAGCAACGAGTTGTAATGAATGGGGATCAAACTTGCTGGAAGGAAGAAGCAGATTTGTTCAGGCTGCAGCAATAAGGGGAAAGATCACTCTGTTATAGCCTCTTCTGCCAGTCTAAGAATAAAACAACAGTGCAGTCATGTCCATAAACACCATTATGCAGTGCAGTGTAATACAATGTGGCACAGTTTGCTGTAGTTCAGTGTATACAATTATACAGTGTAGACCCTGACTAAATCTATAAAATAAGCCATGCAAAACTGAATCAAACTGGATTAATACTTCAGACGGAACTATTTTCTGCCATACAGCCAGTTTGCTTCCTGAATTCTGCCAAGGCTGGATGGCTAACCATATTCCTACCACAAACACGGGAAAGAGAACCTAGAACATCAAGCTATATTCCTTAAGAGTGAGAAAAATAACATATTTTTGTTACTGCATTCACAGTTATTTAAATTATGTATTTTTATGTTTCATCACTATGAGATAGTGTCTACAGGCATTATTTACAAATATAAATATAACTGATTTCATAAAAGTTGATATTAAATTGTTGTGCATTATCTTGACAGCAGAACGGTAGCAGTAACTATGAAGACGCCTGAGAGATGCCACAGAACTACATAATCTTGTAGGCAGAACACTAGCTGTAGCTGTGGAGACAGATGGGACATGGTGCAGCACTTCATTGCTGTGGAACACAACAATTTATATAATATATATATGTATATATATATATATATATTGCAGTGGACTGTGCTTTTGGTAAAACAATTTTTGTTAAAACAAGAAATACCAAGAGGTCAGCTGCATGGAATGTATCTGTGTCTTCAATTTGAAAAAGAAAGCTCAATAATGTTTGTAGAAAAACATACAATTATGTAGGAATTTATGTATCAAAGCCTCTCTTGGTGTTAAAAATAACTAACATGGTATTAATCAAAGAAATACAGGTACGTCTTGTAAGAGCAACTTGATTTCTTGTTACCAAGATGTCATCCATCAACATTCGCATAACACACACTATTTCTGTGAATGTAGTCGATTTTTGTGTTGTAGTGGACATTGTCTGGCATGGTGGTGGTTTGCGGGTGTATTGGGAAGGCATCGTTAAACATGATGTTATGAATCGTATCTTCTGTTTTGTATTCTTCCTCGTGTAGGTTGTGTGTGATTACATGAACCTTATGGCGACATATTTGTGATGGGCTGGGCCGTTGGAGGTGAATGGGATGATCGTATCTGTGAAAGTGGGTTTTCTGTATATGGATGTCTTCCAACTTGTGGGGGTCTTATGATGGATGATTATGTCAACGTAGTTTATCTTGTTAGTCTCTGTTTCTGCTGTAAATTTTAGTTTTGGGTGAATTTTATTGAAATAGTCTGATATGTGCTGGATGTCCATGTGGCTAGTCGTAAATCAGTAAAATGCCAATGTAACGGAAGTAACTTATGATCTTGTGTCTGTTTGACAGGTGAGCTAAATGGAGGTGTTCTAGGTTTTGTAGAATGAACTCTGCTATCAGGTCTTAATATATTTTGAAAGTTCACACAACCACTTAAGCACTTACGTATAGTATTTCACTTATCTTGTGCAGTTGTTGTGTGCATTAAATTGTAGGTTGTGGTATATGCCAATTGGTTGAGTGTTCTTTTTGGCATTAACTGCAGTAATTCCTTGCACTTCGTTTATATATCGTTCATTTTTATAGCAAGTGAGCCCACGCGGTCACCACCCGGTGAGTGGTGAAGCCACTTGGTGAAAATAACGGTGGCTCGGCACTATGTATATCCCCGTCAGTCATTTGGGCTTGTAACACTTGTCCTTTTGTATATTTATGGTGATCATTCTTGGATTTGCCTATTCCTGTGGAGGCAGCCACCGCCTGCAACAAATTTGTCCTCTTTAGAGGCTTTCTGTGGATAATTTGCAGGAACAGGAGTGTGCCAGCTTCTTATAGTTGAAGGATTCTTGGAGGAACTTTGCAACCTACATGTCAAAGATGGGAGTGAATTAGACTGGTCTTCTGTGGGAGATGGAGAATGTCAATTTCGCTTGCTGGAACTTTGTAATGTACTAGTAACATATTCAGGTGTGGATGTGGCTAATATTTCATGGACAGAAAATACATCAACAACTTTTAAAGTATTACTACTCTCTGCCTCTGTGTCTTCTAGCTGACTAGGTGGTGTATGTTCTTGCACATTAAGAAGGTCAACAGTTTGTGGTGTTGCATAAGCACCAGGTGCTACATACACATCAGACCTCACAACAAACTCTTTAGTGTGCACTGTCTCAGGTGAGTTCCCAACAGATGTGCTGGTATAAGAGGTATAAATTTCTGATGCTCCATGGTTCCCAACACCAGATGATACAGTTTTATTTACAACCTGTTGAACCACTGCCATATTTGCAAGAGGTGAAACCGTGTTATTTCTCTGAACAGCAAAGGCTGCCTTAGCAATTGATGGAGATGGTTCTAAGCCACTACTGGTTTTCTGTTTGTTCCTGACTGAAGCAATGAAAGGTGGGTTCCTAGTCTTTCTGGTGTTGGATTTCTTTGACCCTTCATTACCCACAGCTTGCACTCCATTTCTACAATTAAAAGAATGTAAATCAGTAAATAATTATAAATGTAAAGACAGCAGAAATGCAACTGAAGTTACTAAGTTCGCTGTAACCATACAAGGGAAGAACATGTTGCAAAAATTGTACTTTATAAAGTGTCACCTTATGAAGGTACTGCAGTTGAATTGTTCCCCACATGTAGTATGCTGAGTTTCTGCTCTAGGCTGCTCCAGCTGTGGTCTGCTGTTCTCTACTGTTTGTATGTTACCAAATGCAGATTCTGCAGAAACAAATCTTGGCTGTATTTACAAATTTTTCAATTCTGATAGAGTTAACATCTCAGTAATCAAATTCCCATGATGTTCTTCAATTTCAATGATTTCATTTTTAATGTGTGCTGTTTCACTGCTCTGGGAGTATGAGGTATCCTCAAGGTTGTGGAAGGTGCCTTCTTGAAAAGGTGTCTCACCTGCTGCCCCATGTATTGACTCAATTAGCGACTGTTCCATTTCAGTTGTAGATGTGGTTGCATTTAGCTACAAAAAATTGAAATTATAGGATATTTAACAAGCACAATCTTCACACACTGAGGGTGCTGAAATTCAAGACCTAAATGGCCAGTTAGACTGAGTAGGGCTTGAGTTGGGGTGGTGGGTTTGCTCTGACCGCTCTGAAAGGATGTGGAAAAAGGAAGGTTTATGGGGTTTATGGCTGGTGGGGTTTCAGCATGGCATCGAAGATCTTGTTGGGTAATATAATGTGTTCGTCATTCAGATGGTTGTCTTTAAATATTACGGGTAAGATAATTATGACACAAAAGTTAAATATCCACAGATGGAATAGCCTTGGAATTAATTCTAGGTTCGAATCCAAATTTCGGTAGTTTGAATCGATTCTACTTCATGGTGGCTTCCTTAACAGGTGGAAGAAGCTACGGCGAACATTTTTACAGATTGCATTGTGGAATTCTTACCTACAGCACGATAAGTGCAGGACAGACGTAATTAAGTGTGGATTGTGGGTTTCGTAGTAAATGGAAAAATCACTGATCTGCAAAGAAATGTCAACTAAGGGGTATGTAAGCCAGGCAATTGTTGCAACACGGCGATATGTAAGCTGCATTTCGGATTTTTTTTTACAGAGGCCTAACACTTAATAACAAATGTAATTCACTGCTGTTCACTACACGATTCATTCTGGTTGCAGTTCAGCTCGTTATGTATCATAACACATTTTTCCTGAACATGTCCTTCATACTATTTGATTTTATTGTCCCTACTGGATTGTTCGTAGGGTTATGGTCCTGTTTCGTTTGCCATTTTGATTTCTGACTAGCCTAGACATACTTTTTTTTTCAGTAGTCTACATTTTTGTTCCACTGATAAACTGCTTTTAGCAGTCAAATGTTACATTTTTATGGATTTAATAACATATTTAGTTATAATCTTCAAGTTACTTAACATTTAGTCACAAGCGTAATTGGTTACAGGAATCAAACAGTGCTTTCTTCCCACGTCAGTCAAGGAATATGGGCTACGGTATACCACGTCTTCAAAATGCTGCAAATGACATTTGTGTATAAAACCTTTACATAAAATAACAAAGCACAGCATAATAACAAATTCCCGTATTTATATGCTGAATTTTGAGATACCGCCACCGTAACGTTCTGTTATAATTGTTTTTAGTCGCTGTTTGACACAAAATCACCAGAAATGGTCTACTGTTGCTAGTTTTTAGAACAACAAAATTGGTATCTGTTTAATAAACTAATTCTATCGTCTTCTTGAACTTAACAAGTGATCTACTACTGTGATATTTCCAATCTAAAGTAGTCATGCGTAAGTTACGAAGTATATAATTAACTTCCTACTCACGAATCTTTGTTTCATTGGCCAGAATTCCCAGAATCAGAGCTATCAAGGTAAAGTGACCAGCTGTAGACCGTAATGATGCTACTGTAATTTTAGCTTTGATTTAGAACAAATTATTAGGAGTGACCAAAAAATACTCAGATTTCAATTTTAACCTCCAGACTGCCACTACCATGCAAGAGCATAAAAATCCAATAATAAGAGAGATTTTGGGTTAGCACAGCGGTGACCATGAAGAATCAAATGAAGGGCCATGAAATAATGGGGCACGTATTATGAACTGGAGTGGGGAGAAATGAATAGGTCTGTAACAATGTACTCGGAAAAAGTGATGGGCAGAGACAGACCACTTGTATGACATTGGTGTAGATGAAGAATAATACTGAAATACATCTTAAAGAAATAGGACGTAGGCGATGGATGTAACTCATCTGGTTCGCAATAAGGTCCCATGATGGCTTCGCATGAACACAAACTTCATATTTCGTAAAGAACCTTCGGGTTCCATACAAGGCGGGGAACTTCGGAACAGCATCAGCGAGTGACTGTTAGCTTGTCAAGGAGTGACCCATGTAGTTACAGAGACACGTTGCAGTTCATTTAATTTGTGCAGGAAAGCTGGCTGAGTGTCAAGGACCAGTGCGTATGTATTTACGTGACAACTGTTTGTATACTAATGGATATGTCCGGACGGACAAACACAGACACTATAGGTGCAAACACTTTTACTTTAACCAATTTTTTAAAATCGTGTAGCAGCCGGTCTATGCCCCTTTACTCCGTTCTCCATACAAGACATATTTAAATACGTCATACAGTGCACACTTGATATACATTGTATTTTCCGTAGCGTTCTGCGTCGTGTTCGAACACGTGGTCCAACAGCAGCTAGCTACGCCTGTAGTTTTAGCTAGGTGCCCTGCTGCTAATGCGTATCACACGCGTTGCACAAACTGCCACGTCAGCTAGTTAGATATAGCAACTGCTGCCACTGCATGTTCATGCTTTTCCTTTCCTTCTGCTGCTTGTGACCAGGTGGCGCGATGTTGTTCACTGGTCAAATCAGCCAGTGGTTCGCAAATTGTGTTCCGCGCGAGGCTGGCAGGGTTTGTTTCTATCGGCACTACAATGGAGGGTAAAAATTAATACAAGCTTTCAGCGGGCAAATTTAAGTGCTTGGAAGACCTATAAGGAGATGGGGAATATATTAAACTGGATGCTACAGAAATAAGGGCGGGAGGGCGTGAGCCTGACCTTATCTGGCTGAGGATAGGGACGATGTACGGGGTCTTGTAAACACGGTAATGATAACTCGGGTTCCATAAAGTACAGGGAATATGACCGCAGCCGAGGAAATGTTAGCTTCTCAAGAACGACTGTGCTCCTTGGAGTTACAATATTCACAGTATGGCTAATACTGCTTGCCGCAAACTTCGATCATCTCGCAGAACTGGCCACAAGCAGCCACGTCGACAAAACGACGAACCGTGCGATAGACGATGGTGTTGTAATGCTGACGTCATTGCTATTTCGTTCTCTAAAAGCGCTCTGTAAGCCACTCACCCTGACCGCCAATCGTCCCTCCATCGGAAAATGCAGCCCTTAGCCAAGTAACTGCACCGAATGTGCTACACTGTACTGCTTTACTAACGAACTGCTTCATTTAAAGAAACAGGATTGCTCAGCACAGTAACTGGCTATGACAGTGGTTACCAAAGTCCAATATCAGGCAGACGGCGGGTGACCTGGAACCCGCCCAGACTCCTCTATAGTGCGTATCTCGGAATATCTTCCTTCAGAGGTAAAACACCCGAAACGTGACCAAAGCTAACAATACACAGAATTTTGTCTTCAGTCACACTATACATATATATAGGCTCGTATTTCTTTCTACTGTTTCTGTTCACGAGACACTCGAGGCTACCCACTATGCCTGCCGATATGTATCCCTCTAGCCCTCGCCAACCCTATGGAAACCAGCCCAAAACGCTGGTCGATAACGTAGGTTATTACGTGGACATTACTACCAACATAACTGGCTAGACGGCTGGAGGTACATAGGGAAGTGAAAGTTGAACAGGTCGAGAACGATGTGGAGGCGGTCGATTCGTGGGACTCTTTCAGAGCCTCAGTAGGCTGCATTTGACCAACTACGTTGAATTCTGGAGAATGTACAAGAAATTTAAGTCTATTAAGAAATGCGAAGGTCTGTTACCGTCTTCATAAAAACCTGGCCCTGGAGCCATTTCTGAGACATATGTTTCAAATCTACACCCTCCTCCCCTATTTAAGTTCTTTAGAGGTACATTCCAACAGTATCCTGACATTTATGTCTAGGTCTTGATAGTGGTCACTTTTTTCCAGTTTCTCACATCAAAAATTTTGAGGCAGCTCCCTTGTATCATGCGTGCCACATTCTCTGCCCATGTCCATTTCATCATCCCAACAAAAATGGCAAGAAACAGCTGGTCAACAAATTATTTAGCTAGCTCATCATGAGGCTATGTAATTTACTGCAGTCTATTTTTTCCTCCTGTTTTTTATGTCCAAACATTCTGCTTGAATCTTAGGCTGTGTAACTTCCGTTGATGATGCACAATCATGAAATAATTTAAGAAACAGTTTGTACATCCCTATTTTAATAGACATACTGAAGTACAGTCTTGAGGTTTGTCATTCATTGCGACCTACGACACTGTCAGGAAATATTGGAATCCATATTAAATGTGTAACGCATAATTGACTCACATAAAATTGCCTCAAAGGCACAAAAATCGTGAAATATTTGTTTTTAATGAAACACTTTGTGGAAGTTAATATAAGGAAATTAATCAGTGAGTGTTTTTAAAAATGTGATTTTAGCAAGGAACAGTGTAGCTCCCTGAAGATGGTCGTAGGATCGAAACATGTTGGAGCGATTTTAAATGTTTTAATGTAAAAAAGTTTTATGTATGTGCATTAGTTGGTGTGCTAATATAGTGACTTTGTGGAAGCGTTAGATTAGGGGATTAAAGGACAGTCTTATTCCGTAAAACAAGAAAGCGATCAGCCTTGACTTGATGAGACAATGCTGGACTGAGGTGAGGGTAATCTGTTCAATACCAGGACAGTGGAGGAAGTTGAACTGCCAGTCGTGTAGCCTCATCCCAATCTGTCGGAAACAGTCACAAAAGGGTGAAACGGTTTATTAAAGTAAGTGATCACGAAAGGTTGAAATCCTTTCCCTATTCTATTTAAATGTGGCAAGGACACGACAGCTAGGGCATGAAATTAACCACTCATTTCAAGTACCCAAGTTATTACTATGTGGATATATCTCCATTCCCCTTAATTGTTCATGGCAAGGTGCTTAATTATGCAAGGAACAATTTTTCCTTTTAGATGCAGTGTTTGATAGTAAAGTTATTAAAAGTTTTAAAAGAACACATTATTAAATTATTTAAAACATTCCATTTGTTAAGGCCATATCCATACTGAGCTGTGATGAAAGGTGTGAATTATCTGGTGAAAAAACAGCAGCTTCTGAGATACTTAGTTAGAAATACCCTTTCAGTGTGTCTCTTTGTCATATCAAACACATGACATCAAATAGACTTAAAAAAATGACAGTTGTCCCTTTCTTTCTTACACACCCTGTTGCGAAGTGAGAGGCTATGGGGAGTGAAGTAGACCAACTCTCACGTGAGATTTCAGTCTTCTGCCATGGTGTAGTCGAGGCCTTTTATCTTCTGGGATGCTATGTGGCATAGGATGGTTGGTACCCAACGTTTCAAGACCCTTCAGGATAGGAAAACAAACTGTTTGACCCTTGAAGATGGGACTAACAGAGGTTCCAAAATGTCAGTAATCAACCACCATCCTACAAGACATAATATCCCACGAAAGTGAAGGCCATTAAGTCCTCTCATCACTGCTTTCAGTTAGCAATAAGGCCAGCATTTGATTGTCCGCATTGTGCATCTCTGCTATGTTGTGCTTTGTGTTCACTGCGCTTCATTGGCAATATGCTGTCACTTTCTGCATTACTTGCATCCCCATCCTTGCTACCTAAATGCCAGTATCTAGGGTGCTGACACACAAGAACATCTTGGATGTCATGAGTGATGGAGTCTGTCAAACCCTGTGTTTACACACTGAACATGGATGATGTCCTTTGGAGGATTCTCACTTGAATTCCAATTTATAGGTCCTTGCCCATATTTCATTGATTGCAATTAGCCAATTTAATGTGCTGTCCCCTTCATGATTACAGACTGACAAATGATTCATACTATGTTCTTTTCACTACCTGATTTCAGTGATGTGGCACCCACTTTGCAGTAATCTTTCACACATGTAAGCCCTTGTCATGAAATTCAGAGCACTGTAGACCCAAAACTCCATGCATGATTGGCTAATCCCTTCACACTCCAGTCTCTGTCTTTATCTATGCACTGTTCCATTACAGCCATTGAAGTATCAGTGGAGACGGAATGTCTACTGTGATACATGTCAGCAATTTAGACTCTTCCTCACATGAATACACGTATCTGCCCTGCAACTGTCTGATGCTGAAAGGCACAATCACCCAGTGCTTCACATAGCTCTGCTTTGCACTTTGTGCATTTCTACTCTGGACAACTGCTGCTTTCACATGCTCACAGCAGGGATTTCAATTTCCAAATGTAACTACTGCTTTCACATGCTCACCTCAGGGATTTCAAGTTCCAAATGTTGCCAATATAATGATGTCTGCACATGAAATGTGCATGCACTCCTATACACCCATCTGATACTAACATTTACAAGTATGTGCTGCATGCTCTCCAACATGTATACTCATGCTGCATGGCCACATTTTTGCCCAAAAGGAATACTTGTCATGACTTAAGCACTGACCCTCATATATTCATATATTATGACATCACAAATATCACTGGAAATTTAGTCACAACTGCCTATTTATGGCCACTTTAGCATGCCAACCTAATTATTGAACTTTCTTGATTCAAGACTGTCTCCTTCTTCAAGGATCTCAAAATGTCAGCACATCTACAGTGTCATTATCCAGATATAGGCTCCACACATTCTCCACAAATGATAGCCATTCAGTTCAGTCAGTTGCTGCTGATTCATAATGTTCAAGATGGTGTCCATTTCAAAACCATTTAAATGAAATAAATATATACTACATGGTAAAGCTTCTAAAGACACAGCCAGAGTAATCCTTTTCAGGACTGTGTGGGGTGAAACTGCATCTTTTATGGCATAGCAAATACCATGTGTATATAAGAAAAAAAGGTGAAAGTTCATTTTGATGCTATGTAAAAAAACAGACCCTGTGTTCTATATGGCACACTTTAATTAAAGCCAAATGAAAACAATGATATATCTTTCTTTCCAGTGAATGGTAATAATTTTATGTTTATTGTGTAGAACAAACATGGCAAGAAGTTATGTGGAAATGGTTCATATTCAGTGTCTAGTACATCAAAAATATTTCTTCACTTCATTTCTGTTTCATTATTGATGAACTGATGAGTATTCCATAGAACATTTGGTTTAGGACTAACATCACAACATGAACTAAACAAAATAATTCAATAATGTTCTGATACAGTCTGCTCAGAGCATTATGGGATGAAGATAGGCACATAATGCAAATACTGCACCATGTATGATTGGAAATGTTCCAGAATGGCTCTGCATTCCATTTATAAATGAGTTATTTTGTTACTATTTTGTACTTTCACATAAAGCTGATAATGGATATTTAGTCCATACCCTAATTTCTGTATTGAAAAAGCAGTGCACTGCTCTGAATTATATACAATGCATATATATAAGTATGCTATCTGCATAACACTTCCTTATTGATTTTTTATTCAAGTACCACACTGCTGCAAATTTCAGCTTCTCTAAGTGGCCATCAGGCAATTCTCAAAAGATAATATCTAGTAAATATGTGAATGTATAATGTCAAACATTCTATTTTTTAGAACTGACTGATGATTGCCACACTCAGTGGTCAAAATGTGTAGCAACGAAATAACTAAGGAATAAATTAGGAAGTGTTGTGTGTATAGCATATTAATACACAAACTGTATGTACTCACAGGCACAATGCAGACACACTAAATAAAAAAGAAACTTAAAACACTGAGGTAATGTTTTCCACAAAAATGTTTAGACCAAACAGAAAATATTACCCTATGAAAAATATGTACAACATGACACCTGTTTCAATGGTGTTACAACTTACCAATATACACATTTTATATAAACAAGCTCATCATGATAAACACAGTTATTACATATAAACTAGTGTTGTTTCTGCTATGATTGTGCAATGTATTCATTTTCTGACTCCAGTTCATTCTCTGACATGGACAGAGACCCCCCCACTCTTCTCCTGTGCAAAGAAGTCTGCTCATTCTGAAAATGTAAGAAAAACCACACACTGAACTTTAATATAACACAGTAACCTTTATGCCAAAATGTCAAAGAAAAAACTCAAAGATTATGAGGATCCCAGAAGACTTCAGCAATACCACCTCTAAAAGATTTTATTCCCTATAATAAAGGCAGTTGGACTGATCATGTGAGAAATGAAGAAGTATTACTGAGAGTCAAGGGGCAGAGGAATATCCTACATGAAATAAGGAAACGGAAGGCTAACTGGATTGGTCACATTTTGCGTAGAAACTGCCTTCTACAACGGGTTATTGAAGGAAAG
>Ga0123355_10005409_pt1 | contig 18683 bp, 7 predicted proteins | sample TergutEmb28metaG_3_FD_89872 | JGI IMG/M metagenome (GOLD analysis project Ga0123355, IMG submission 89872) | Embiratermes neotenicus P1 segment gut microbial communities from Petit-Saut dam, French Guiana - Emb289 P1 | ecosystem: Host-associated > Arthropoda: Insects > Digestive system > Gut ... | reverse complement strand
GACGTTCCTTTATGCAGGCGATAACATCCAGTATGTTAACGAGCAGTTCGTCTCGTGTATCCACTTTTTTCTGTACACTTCACTCTTCATCAAACCCCATAAACAAAAATCTAACGGGGTTAAATCTGGAGATATGTTAGTGTAAATAATACGTTATATAAAAGTAATCAGTCTATGTGACTGGATTCCTTTAAATAATTATATATAGGGCTAATACAGGGGCAATGCAACATATTAATTTTGTCTTAACACTAATGTGGTTCAGGCAGCACAAAAAATAAAGTAGCGTGAAGAGAAACATTGTATTGGAATAAATGAAATGTGTATTCGAAATGCCTTTCTTATAAATTTACATTCTGTGACCTAATGTTTGTGCTCTGCAGATGCAAATAGGAATTTCTTTCAACTTTTACATGTTGGTATGGATCATTATGCTAGAAAACGAGCACCAAACGTATGTGTTTTGCTTAAGATATTCAAATCCTACACACGCGTGATAGTGCTCCGTTGTTTCTGTATAAACCTTGGCACTCATCCCTCGCTGTGCACAGTTGGTATAGCGACTTGCTATGGGCTGGACAGACCGGGGATCGAATCCTCGTGGGTCGACATTTCTCGCGCATGTTCGGACTGGCCCTAGGGCCCACCCAGCCTCCTGTACAATGGGTGCCGGGTTGCTTGCCTGGGGATAAACGACCGGGGCGTGGCGTTGACCACTCATCCCAGTCTAGCGCCGAGGTTAAAGAAAGAATAGAGCCATATAGTCTCCTGCTGGACCTTCATGGCCCATTCTAGGGTGAACGTTACTATTTTTTTATCCCTCACATTTCGCGATGGTTTGGTTCAGACTCCAAAGAAAAACGAAAATCCGCGACGTTTCAGTGTACATAGTAATAGGAGAATACTACGGAATCCCGGTCATTTTAATTTGTGAATTGCGTTAATATTAACTTTCATATTGCAGCAATTCGAAGAAAACTTCAAGCTGTTGCCCACCCCGCACACGAACATCAAACTTAATGGACTTTGTTGACTATCATCCTTGTCTGCTTTTCACTGTCTTTCGTTAAAATTCGAGGTTCAGTCCAAACAGAACTCTAACTTATATTCGAGTTATTTAGCTACATGTGTTGATCCAAATTAGGATCATTAGTCGTCCGTATAAAAACTGTATATTTTAAGTGAAAAGTGCTTGCTACTGTAATACACACTTCGTTTTGATTTATCATAATTTACAGGCGTTTGCTTCCTGAGTTCTTACTTTTATTTGAAACCATTACAGTGGGTAATGTGGGGACCGCGGTAGCACCGTGGTTAAGGTGTTGTGCTACAAATCGAAAGGTCGCTGGTTCGATCCCAGCTGGTGTCAGTGGATTTTTCATTGACATAAATTCCTTCCGATCGCACTACGACCCTGGGGTCGACTCAGCTTCTAACAGAAATGAGTACCAGGAGTATTTCCTGGGGGTAAAGGCGGCTGGTGCGTAAGGCTGACAACCTTTCCACCATCCTGTGCTGTTGTCACGAAATCTGGGAACCTTAACTTCCTTGAACCCTCTGGGCTTGTCCAGGCCTGTAACGGGAATGCTTTATCTAAACAGTGGGTAATGTTTGCTTTTCCTGTACGTCTCTAATAAAACTGTTCAAATCTAAATGTAGTCTGGTACATTCCTAGTGGCCTAGCGATCGTCTGTTCCGTACTTTTAGCACTGGCGTTTTTATGTGTGCCAGCTGAATGGAATCCTATTGTAGTCAGTCATTACATCCTATGCTAAGGCTCCGACTGATGTCAGAAACCTTTCATATTTGTTATTTAATATGTTCTTATTTTTGAGGTTTAAACTTCCTTTATTAACCAGATATATACGAGCGCATATATCCGATGGATAGTAAAAGTAACATTTTGGTACATTCGAAAATGAATTTTATGCACTTCTTACAACTGCGCTTTAGAATATACCTGACTCTCTTAAGAAATTGAACAGTCTCTCTGTCGCGGGTTTGAGTAAGCTTAAGTAGTCTACACAATTTATGGATGCTACAAACGAAATACAAAAGTTTACTAATGAAAACGTGCATTTGTCTGCTGGGCCGAATTATATATTTAAGGGAATCCGGAGAGGTTGTGATTACAACTGATATGATAGGATTACGCAAGATCGAAGTTTTGTGACTATTTGCATTTGTAGCTTCTTATAAAACCCAATATGACCACGTCATATTTTTAAAACGTTTCAGACTTTTGTCGCCATTATTTGATATTCATTTCAAATTAGAGAGTGCAGATACTTGCTTATCTCTCCTAAACCTAGAGGCGTATGTTTTACAGTAATACGTCTTTGTTGTCAAGGGCAAGGTTTGTAAGAAAATTAGGGTTAGCGGAACAGCGATCGCTGTAAATTCTAATCATTTCCTGACTAAATCTTTAAGTATAAAACGAGTATCTATGTAATAAATTATAAAATAAATACCAGAAAACACCCGCTGGATTCATAACATTGGTTTCGGGCACCATTACATTTTTTCCAAAGAGTAAACGTGTATCTATCAATGTGGAAGCCACCAAATTATTTATTGTGTAAACCAATTACAACATAGGATACACGGTTCGCGGAACTGTATAAGAGAATAAATCTGCAGCTGTCGGGAAAACCTCTTTACCCCATTCTGAGAAGGCAGTGTTTTGCAGAGTGTTCTGTTCAGTTCGTAAGAAATCCAGGAGTACACTGGTGCTTTAGATTGCAGTCTGAGTCAAACCGTTTGGACTTTTATGATATATTTGTTAACTGCAATAGGGTAGCCACCCGGTGGCAGTAGTACAGTACACATTTACAAACACACAATACACACAACGACACAAAACAAACAATACGTAGAACAACACAAAAAGTTTAGAAGAGTGCGGACCGTGCCCCGTCTTTGCGGGTTTTACCCTGGCATTTGCCTTACAACTGAGAAAAAATCACGGCAAAACCTCAGTCAGGGTAGCCGAAGAGTGCCAGCTGTCATGATGAAGATAAATAAACATACAATAAGAATATATAGACATAACAATAAAAATACATAAATTATGATGCCAATTTAGATGGATATTATTATCTGTTACTTGTTTATTGGCAGAATGATTTATTTATGTTTGTCATATAGTGTCTTCTAAGCTTTCGTACAGTTTTTAAGAATAATTACACGTCAAGCGATTCTAATACAGACATTGTTTTATTATAAATATTGTTGTATAAAAACAGATTTCAATCTTATGGCAGGGGTGGTTACTATGACAACAAGAGACTTACTGAGGTAAGAACCAGTTTAAAGTCTCTAAAACAATATGGCCTCATCAGTCCTTACGCTAAACCAATTAACTATTCTATCGATAGAACTGACGAAGGCGAATCTGAGCCCGCAGAAATTAGATTTTAATGTCAACAAGGGGGCATACCTTTATGACAGAGTGACAGAGAGGTAGAGGAGAAATAAATAACGTAGCAAATTATGTGGAACAATATTTCTTGACAGACTACAAGACGCTTTTATTGTGATTAAGTTTTTCGCCATGTATGGAGTCAGAGGACCCATTATCATGTTGGGAAATACGGTCACTGATCCTGTTCTCCTTCGGATGAACCCAGTTTACAAACTCGCATCCTACTTCAGTATTATAAATTTTAATTTGCCGAGAACTTTCAAGTGTTCTCTTACCTTCTGACTCCTGTTCGCGTGTGTTTTTTTTAATCAAGTGTTTCTATGTTCTCCCCGATTTTGTAAATTTAATATTATGTTACATATATTTCAAACTATGAAACTCCACCTTACGTAGTTTTTTAATACTTCCGCAAATTTATTTTTTACGCCTATTTTCTTCTCAGCGTCCTCTACTCAGGCATCTAGAATATAAAGCTTTCTCTCTGTGAGGGAAATGGAATTTAAATAGGTTATTCCTAACGTAGCAGCATATAACAGGTCTGACATGAACACACATTAGACTAAAAGAAAATCAAATACCGCAACTTGAGGTGCTTAATCCTCTAGGTCAAATGGATGTGGGTCTTCCAAATATAAGATGAAAAACCCATTTCTTATGGAAATGGAACAGGATTCTGGCCTACATAACGCAGTTGAAAAAAGAAAGTAAATGTGTTTAGAGGGTGCCGTAAGAAGGAGGAGTCACTGGCCGTATTTGTCTCTCCGAATTCCAGGACGAGACCATTTTTTTACGGCGACCAATTTCTGTGATATTCATATTTACATCTCTTTAAAAAGTCCGTACAAAATTATTTCGTTTAATACAGACTAAACACGATCACATATTTTTTTTTTCCAAATTTTCACTACTATTAACACAGAAAAATGCCAAAAAATAGAGGAAATTAAAACACAAACAAATATTTGTTACAGTAAATGCCGAAAATTAAAATCTTCTGGGATGTGGCTTTGTGTGTTCATATCCAGCCTCTAGCGGTCCAACCTGAATACCATTCCTCTTTGACCTCTTGCCCATTAATGATTCACACTCATCTTCGTCTTAATGCTATACTTGCCCGCGGTCGAAAATTTGGATTTTTTTTTCCGATATTGGGGTAATTGGACAGGAAGTATTATCGGAATTTTTTATTGTCATTAAGTCTCGTCCGTCACCCTGCGGCCAACGTTCGAGCTGCGGCCATTCGGTGTGGAATTTGTGGAAGACAAACGGGAACAGGAAGAGATTTCGCTCCGAGTACTTCGGGTTTACGCTGTCAGTGCCATTTCACCAGTGCTCCATACACATCTCCATCTTCAAAGCCTTCCTTAATTGCAGGACAAACGGCCAATGCCTGTACACCTTCAACGATACGAATCTTTTGCTAATATCGGGGATATGAAAGAAGAAATGTAGTTTCACTGTTCTTTGTAGTCTTCGGGGGGGGGTTATTACTTTTGGAATTTCGAATAGAACAGTGATTGTTCTTGTACGATTATCGTGGCTTTCCTCAGCCTCTCCAGGCAAGTGCCAGGATGGTACCTCGACTATTCGACTGACATCTTTTGCCCGATTTTTCAAATTAATTATTCACGCATCATTCTGACTCTCAAGTTTATATTTTGTAGAAACTGTCATCACTGAAACATAAACAATAAACAAACAAGTAGTATACATGTTCTTCTTTCCAAGTTGTTTACCTGCTTAATTGTAAGTACATGTTATAGGTTTTAAAAAAGTCGGGTTGTTCGAAATATAAGCATTACACCTTCCGGGCGTGCAGAGCTGTTAAGTGGAACTGCACGTGACTTAACGTTAGCCTCGTAATGGAGCTGCGTGATAAACTCAACGATCGGCCGCTGTGTTCTCCGAGAAATATCCCAAATTCATATTGCCCAGGATGTTGAAAGTACATGGACAAGGTAATATACAGAAAATTCATAACCCTTCACGCTATACAGCACGTTAGGTTTATGATATTCTTATTGAAGGAAAGTAATGATTAATTTACTTACGTCATCATCATCATCATCATTGGCACAACAGCCCCTTTTGAGCCAAGGTCTTCTTCAGGAGCTTCTGCCAACTGTCCCTATTCCTTGCAGCATTCCTCCAATTTCTCTCCCCCAACTTCCTGGCATCTTCCATCACACCATCTTCCCACCTTAGTTTCGGCCTGCCCCTTTCTCTACTTCCTTCCACCACTGCAACGAGAAATCTTCTTGTATGGCTCTGTTCCTCCATACGAATAATATGTCCTGCCCATTTTAATCGATTAATTTTAATGTATGTTACTATATCACTTTCCATGTACAATGTATATAACTCATTGTTGTATTTTATTCTTCATTCACCCTTGTCATATGTAATTTGCTTACATACCACACAAAATTGTTTTACTAGAATGACGAATTATGAGATATATTAATGTGATATCTGTGTACGGATTCGCTGCGATGCAGCTTTGTAAGAAATAGGAAGGGCTGTACCGCTTGTTGTGTTTCAAATTATTTGAATCAGTGAAAGTGAGACGCATTTTTTGCTGTCAGTTCCCAAAGACAAGCACAAGCGTTAACTTGTCCACGAGAGCCACTGTCATGTTCACTTTAATGTGATTAAAACATGACATTACAAATATGTAAGGAATATGTCATGTATGTCGTGTACGAAAATTTAAGCAGTTTGTAAATTAAGTGAAATCACAGCGGCAGAAACGTGCATTACACGTAATGTCAGAGTACAAATGTGTGTTACTCTAACACTACCGTAGGGTAAGAATTAATTTATAGTTTTAAATATTCCAAGGACGAAAGCGACGGCGCCTGACAGGAGAAAACTGAAACCACGGATAAGTTTGAGCAGTGGACATGGGCGTAGAAAAAAGTATTTATTTTTTACGATGAGTTTTTTTTAGAAACTCCTGGGGTCTTGTTGTTTCTCAAGCGAGTTTAATTGGCAGTGTTGTCTCCACAATTGCAGTTAAATTAATTTTCGGTGCTGGGCAATTAATTAAATGGGCAATAATGCATTCTATGAAGCCCTCTTGTTCTGGAATCGACTATGAGTCTTCCGTGGCTACGGAGCAATTATTACATAACCTGCTGCCAGATCTTTGGAATACAGAGTTATGTGTTAAACAATGAGCAACCATTATTTTGTGGTTGAAAATAGAATGCAGAGAATTAGTTTGGAATTTGGTTTCATGTAGTAATCAGGTTAAAGTTGATAATTCAGGATTGCCCATTGTCTGGGAGGAATGTTTTGGAGGTGAAAGGACGGGAATTTGTGGGATATTTGTTTAGAAATAAGAGAACAAAAATGAATTATACATTAAAATGAATTTTGAAAAAGCTGCTTCCTGTACTTCACTGGCCAAGGAGAGGGTTCATTCACACGCTGCTATGAATGGAGTAAGTAAACAGTCAATACAAATTAAATAAGGAAAAAAATGCGCTGTTTATTTTTGAGAAGACACCCAACTGCTTTTGATATGCCCCCTGACGTGTTTCGGTCCATTTGAGTAGGATATAGATTTGCTGCGTGAAATGTGTGATTCGCAATGCGTGTCCATATATAACTGGAGTAAATTTTACGATAAAAATTGAGAGCGAGGCTGCTGCCAGATTTGCCTTTGCCTCACGGACAAGTTCATTACACATACCCATGGCGATTCACATACTTCATGTTGCAATCATATTTATCTCGATTTTTGATACTTTGTAATAACATGTATATATACTTATGTATACATAAAAAGGTAAAGCAGGTCTGCAGTGGCCCAGAGGATTTCAGGAAGTTAAAGTTCCCAGATTTCATGACGACGGCACAGGATGGTGGTAAGGTTTCACCCTTACGCACCGGCCGCCTTTACCCCCAGGAAATGCTTCTGGTACTCATTTCTGTTAGAGTCTGAGTCGACCCCAGAACAATAGTGCGATCGAAAGGATTTTATGTCAATGAAAAATCGATTGAAACCAGCTGGGATCGAACCAGCGACCTTCCGATTTGTAGCACAGCACCTTAACCACTGTAACACCGCGGTCCCAACTTATGTGTACATATGTTTCAATAATTAAAGATATTAGTGGGACATCCGGGCACAATATCCATATTACGAGTTTAATATGTGATTTATCGAACAACTAATTATATTCAAACATTATATGTATATATATATATATATATCAACACACACAACATACGTACATACACATACATACGAGTATATAGGCCTAAGTATAAATACAGATTATTGAAAAGCAGCACTGTGACTGTTGAGATGTTTGAACAGTATCGTACTGGATTTTTTAAGTAAAATATTGTATTTAGATAGGAATTCTAAATTTTGTTTAAAATTTTTAGGACAAATTTTTAGTTCTTTATATCATTCAACTGGATTATCATGTTGTGTGTACTTTAAAACGTGTTAAACGTCTTGTATTACTTTCGACTAAATAAGGCTACCAAGTGGGTCGAAATATTTTGGACTTACATTTTATGCAGTTGCTTGTTTTCTCAACAAACCATTATTTTATTTGTTCATTAATTTGTAGTGAATGAATGATAAATACGGGGCAGACATGCAGTGTCATAAGACAGTAATGAACTTCCTGACTTTGTGAAATCCTGTGCCTTTTTTTAATCTGTGTACCCCAAGCTCCAAACGTGCCCCTTTTCCATGGAATTAGCTAGACAGGGTGCAAATAATCACCTCAAATATGCGTATTTAAAAACAATTTCATTATTGTAATTGTCATTTGATGCTGAGTAGTAAGAACCTTTTATTGTACCGTTTATGTCACATCTTTATGTCCCTTGACTCTGTTGCAAGAATTCCAGCACCTTGAAGAACGTGTGATAAGAAAGGATAGGAAGCAAGGCTTGAAAAAGTGAAAAAAACGTCCTTCACAAACTGCTTTAAGTTACCGCCTGTAAGTTCCCTTTAAGCTCAGGAGGAAACATGAGACGGTAGAAGTTTTGTTGGCTGTGTGATGCAAATGAGATGTGATATTGTTGAGAGAAGCAGTTGACCCACTGTGTGGACTAAATCAGTCTGAGACCTCGTGGTGCAAGTGTCCACTTAAATTACCTGAACTTTGAAATTAGTTTAATCAATGTTTGATACATACTGAATTTGAAATATGCATGAAGCTTACATAAATGTGCCAGAAGCGTAATAAAGCTAGAAAGATTTGGGCAGGGCGTGTGTCAGGTATGAGAGACATGAGAGGTTCTTACAGAGTTTTGGTCGGGAAACCCGAGGGAAAGAGATCGTTTTGAAGACATACGAGTAGGTGCAGACGAAAGGATAATATTGCAAAATATATTCAAGAAGTGGTTTGGGGAGGCATGGACTGGATTGATCTGGCTTAGGATATAGATTCTTTGTGAATGCGGCGATGAACCTTCGGGTTCCATAAAGAGCAGGGAATTTCTTGACTAGCTGAGGATCTGTTAGCTTCTCAGGAAGGATTCTATTCCAGTTTTTGTAAAATAAAGAGGGTGATTTGAGCGATGTATCTGGTAGGGGTTGAAGAGTTTAGGAATGAGTCACAAATTTCGACGAGAACTGTGTAGGAAAGAAAGCTGTTCTGACGAATAAGCAAATGACGTGGTTTCTAAGGAGGTGACAGGATTAAATTGGCTGCAGATGAGGCCTGTTGGTGGTCTGTTTTAACAACATTAATGTTCTACGTCTTTGGTTTTCACAAGAGACGGTTAATTTTTTTGAACACCTGACTATGTAATTAGCGGGTTAAGAAATCTTCTGCTTGATGAATTTTGTTTTACGATATACTTCAACACTGTTTTTGTTTAGTTTGCCATTTATTGTTCGTTCTCCACAATGCACTTATTCTCTTAAATTTTAAGAACTTTTCATATGAGGCACATTAACCACTTCCTTGCGACATAAGTACATATACAGCCTTGAAGAGGTACGTTAGGCGACACTTTGGAATATTGCATTATGCTGCAGGTCCACATGTTTTCTGTGAAATATTTTTTTTAAATTAACCAGAATTACTTGACTTAGAAGAGCACAAAACACTATTACGAAGATTACAAAGAGGTATGTATCGTAATGTAAATGTATTTTATGTAGGCATCTGTAAAACTTCGCTGTGCTGTGTGAATAGAAGCGTTGAGATACACTGAATTGTATTTCAGTACTCCGCGTAAAAGAATATGGGAAAGCCTGCCTGGGGTTGCATAATATTTCCAAGGCAGAATAAAAATAGAAATAGAGTATGCATCGAGAGACACTACATTTGTTATTACGAGGGGGGCAAAATTTCCGTCTCTGTGTGTTCTCGTATAGTGCCCGTTTGAAGGCTAGTGAAGCAAAGCAATCCCATTACAGGACTGGATAGGCCCTGAGGGTTCCAGGGGGTTAAGGCTTCCAGATTTCAAGACAATCGGCACGTGAAGGTGGTAAGGTTGTCAGCCCTACACACCGGCCGCCTCTAGCCCCTAGGAAATATTACTGGTACTCATTTCTTTTTAGAGGCTGAGTCAACCCTAGGGCCATAGTGCGGCCGAAAGGATTATGTCAATGAAAAATTCCAATGACACAATCGGGAATCGAACCCGCGACCTTCCAGGTTGTAGCGCAGTGCCTCAACCAACTGATTGAAGACTAGTAGACTTCTAAATTATATAGAGAACATGGGTTCTTACGTCACAGCAAACACTACGTCCATTAAAAATACCATTTATTACTGCTGTTTTGTGGAACAGCCTGTGTTTATTGTTAGAAGTATATGGAAAACATAAATACGCTGTTTAGCCACGTGCAGCAGATGGTGCGTATAGTTACCACTGGGATTAAAAGTTATTATGACAGGTTTGGTGTTTTAATATGCTGAACCAGAATAAGTAGTAAAGTAAAATTCGTATATTTGATCAAGAACAAGTAGATAATAATACTGTTCCAAAGTTATTACTTGTATGTGTGCTATACCAGTTGGGAGGCAACAGAAAGTTGGACATACCGTGTCAGAGCAAGTTTAGTTCGGTATACACCGCGAATAAACGAGACCTTATAAATTATCTTCATTGCTTCTCTTCTAACAAGTGTATGCTGGCGTGACGTCACACTGCCTTCGTCTTATGTAAAGAAGCAAGGTGGCAAGACAAAACATTTCATCCCTTCTGGGGAAGAATCTCTCCATCTTGCATAACTGGCAAGTAGACATGAAGAAAAAACTCTGTAAATGGGAGGATAATATTAAAGCGTAACCAATAAATATGTGATAACTACTGTATTAGTGGAAATGTAAGAGTTTGTTATTGTGCATTGTCACCATGTATCAGAGAAACCTGGTGCCTCCATATTCAGGGATTTTCTTTATTGTAAAGGGTCTTGATAATTTCATATCGTATAAGATTTCAACAAGTTAATGGTTTGAACTGGTTCTTGATAGGTCTAAGCGTTTCCTTTTGCTACCACGGTATTAACTTTCCTTATTTAAACGCAGTCGGTACGTTGCCTGTATATTCGGGGCAGTGAGAGTAATATTTTTGTCGAATATGGGCTGTTTTACTAGCTGCAGCTACAAGATCTTTCTGGCTACCTTCAAACGTTTCTGTTGCGGATTTCTTATCTTCAGTTTCTAACTGTGTAACTCTTTATGTAATGCCATCTCGAAGACCGAGAAAGATGTGGGTGATAACATAAGGTAGCCATTCAGATACATCTGTAAGGATAGGATGTAGATGAAAGTGAATCAGGATCCAAGACAATTGTGAGGTTTGATATCACCGGATTCCGCTGCAGTTGGACGGATGGAATGATGGTTCGGTGTAAAGATGAATGGAATAATGGTTGGTTGAACGGGGTGGGACAACGCATGCAAATTTAGATACGTATATATAGGATGGGGATGTATTTGTTATTTAGCACATGAGTAGTGAGGCTTGAGTTCATTTGGTGGCTTTTGTAGATCAACTTCAGCCACATAGAAAACACTGAGCCTCCAATACAAACGCCGGTTGCTTGATTTTATGTAGGGAAACAATGTCGGTTCATATGACAAGAACAAGAAACACATAAGTACACTTTACTGATTAAGTGCATAATTACTTAATGTTAAAACAGACGACTGGTATACACATAAATATAATCTTATTATAATTTATAACCTCAAGACTTACACCTTTACCGCATTTTAATTCTAAAATAAGAATAAAGCGGTATACTGTAACTGTGGATCGCTACTTAAAGACGCGGAGTCACAACTTATGTCCTGAAGTACTTGTGTTTTATGAAAGTTTCTTCAATACACTTTTATTGTTAGAGATATTTTGTGTAAAATTAAATAGGTTCATTTGAAATTAAAATGTTCTCAAACATAATCCCTCGTGCAACGAGCCATCTCACACCCTGCCTGTTATAATTCTAGCCAGGATATTAATATTCATGAACGCTAGTATAATATGCCATTTTCACCATCCACTTGTTATTGTTTAATCTCTCATGGAAATAGTGAAAATATTGAAATAAAATTATGCTTGCATTTTGTCTTTAGCAACTAACACTATTTTCGACATGACTGATTGATAACCAACAGTTTTCCTGTGTTTAATAATTTTAAAATAATCATTTATTATTCATAAAGTGGTGTGTGAGAGAAATAGTTATGATTAATTCCGTTACTTTCATGGCGGATAGTGTAGATTGTGCAAATATTTTAGGGTGATATGCAAGTATTTCAAACCGAAATACTTCTGTGTACTCAAGAAAGAACTGAAAATTAAATATTCATAGTCCAAGAGCATACTGAATTTCAAAATTCTTATGATTAAAATGAAACAGAAAACTGTCCTGTATTCACCATCCGTGATTAGATCGTGGGGGTCTAACAGACCCCAGCTCCTCGCCTGAATCAAAACAAAACCGCACTTTTCCATTCACAGAGTATTTTTATTACGGAGATTTTTTTTTATATTTCCATGACATTTGTCTCTTGACATGGCACAGATATGGTCTCTAAAACTAAGATAAACGAGTAAGGGGAATTGGTGGTATGATAATTGTCAAAGAATATCCAATATGTTCGGAAAAATAGCTGCTTCACTGTTAATCTATCAAACACAAATCTCAAATATATTACACGGATACGAACCCGTTCCTTCGCTCCTAGTGTCCTGTATCAAGGAAAGGGTGAAGAAGAAACCACTCAGATAATTTATAATGGCTTCTTTCTGCTTACAGATGCCCGTATTAAACACTATCTGTGCATGTCATGCGGAAATAACTAGAGCTGAAGTGAATTTATATTATGGGGAGAGTAGAGCACTTTGTGATCGAGTGGGTTTCTTTACACATTTACAAAGATCTATCGTAGTTGTTCTCGCTGTTATTAAACACTGGTATTTTATCATTTGCAAGCTATTAGGGTAAATCTACGCTGTTTCGCGATGCACATTATTTCTTGCTGCGTCACTCCTGGATTGCGAACAGATTTGCAGGGTTGGCTCTAGTGTGGGTTGCGATGGTGAATTTACGGCACGTTACTGTAAGTATGATTGGCTTAGACCTACTTTAGTTCCAAACGTAGCAGATTTACGCAGTGTACAAATTCAACGTTAATTTCGCGTTTTAATACAAGAGATACTGGATGTATCCTATAATTAAACTGATTTCAAACACTTGTTTTTCGTTTAATGTTGAGACCCACTTAGCTGGTGAAGTATTTCCTTCTTTTATGGAAACCGACAGTATATGACCGTTTACACGTAATTCCACTACGCCCTTCTGTCCAAAGCCACCCGAACTAAGTCATAAGGCCTACATTTAAGTTCTATTTTAATATTGTCTCCTGGTCTATGAGTAGACGGGGTATTGTTGTTGTTACAGCGAATAGGCTACAGGATGGTCTGTCCGTGGTTCGAACACTGGTAAAACAGAAAACCCTCTTCTCAGAAATGGACTTACCGACTCTGGATTCACCCACCCTTCTGTTGAACGGGTTTCGGCTTTCGTTCCTGGCGGTAAAGCGTCCGGATAATGAAGGTTGTCATTCACATCCAGTGCCAAAGCTAAGAATGGGTAGAGAGACAGCTGTACATGAACTCCCAATGTATTCAGCATGGCATGGACAGGGAAAAACTTTACCAATCCCTTTGCGACTTCCATCTATGCGTCAGTTACTGAAATTGCCTTATCATTAAGCTTTATCGATGTAAATGCAACTTATTTTCTTCCCCATGTGCGCTATGTATCTCGCACATTTTGAACTATTTCTAAATTTAATTAAAATTATTTCGAAATTGCTGCTAACCCATAATCCTAACTTTCGGTATTGTAGTTTAAGAGCTGTTGACATCATTGTTAAATAAGTCATAAGTGAATACAACTTTATTGAAAAGTGTCTCGTTTGAATCAACGCTTCATATATATGCCTACGCGACCCACGCCTATTTGCCATACGCTGTGAACTTCGTCCCTGTTCTTTATTCTTAGGCGCTCAATTTTCGTTACACAAGGATCCATGGCAGATTAAAAAACTTTCGTAATTAAAACAAGTTTGATTAGGTTCGGTGTGAAGAAGAGATTGGCCTGAATAAATGCGAGTGGATGCGTAAGGTATTTGGAATACGTGAGGGCCCTCCGGGCTGAAGATCTGCCAAGTTGAAGTCGAATGTCCTACGTTCCTTGTAATTAATTCCACCCAACACGTTACCTAAATCATCGGCCAAAGAATCTTCAATTAATCGAGAAAGCTCTCAGATAAGAGAAGTCGAGTATCGCGGATGACTGCCGTGGCAGCTCGTTATTGAATTCTGTATTGATCCTGCTCCTTACATCTGACATCTAAGATTTAATTTTATCAGTATTCTTGCATCTCTTAGACGTAACCGTGATAATTATCCAAAACACTGTTTTCACTCTTGTAGTAGGAACCCAAGTTTTCACCTCCACCGTTTTCAATGTTGATTCTTTCCACCTACTTTTACAGGGGTGCTGATAATTCCTTAGCCCGATCAGGAAGGAAAGAAGCTAATGTTTTTGTCAGAATGGCGTGAATTTCTTTCGCCGTCTTGCCTTGCAGGAAAAGAAACTTGATGACAGCTCGCGTCTCGATTTTGTTAAAGTCGTGCGGCTCCCTGACATGCTTCCGATCCTGTTTCCTTCCTGGTCGGGCTAAGGACTTATCAGCTCCCCGGTATTTCAGTATTGAATGTACCTGACTTGGAAACTGATATGTTCTTATGAAAAACTTACTGAAATACTGTCTCCACCAAATAACACAGGAACTGCTCTACCAATATGGATGCTTCTCAGTACAAAAAAGTATTTAAATGTACTTCTGGCGCCTTGTTTAAAAGATTTCTGAATCGATATTCTTATTTATATATAATAAGCTGTTTGTCACAAAACACCATATGACCTGAAAATACTGTGCTGAATAAGGATTTGGCAGTGTGTGAGTTTGGCTCATTTTCAGGTATATATTTGCCTTGAAGAAGTGTTCCTGGGGCTCTGGCTCTATTGTTATTCCTGTATTTTAATTTCGTGAGTATGTCGAGTGAACATAGTGGGTATGAGAGTGTTTTAAATGTGTTTCTATGCTCAATGGACCGTGCTTCGTACAATATGGCAATAATTATCCAACAAGATGCAACATATTACATTTTATTTAAATCTATCAACTGCTCAACACGTTTCGGGTGGTATTTCACCCATCATCAGGAGCTCATAACACTGTGTCTACAGTACCTGGTACTCCCGTCAAGCCACGTTCACGACAGGTAGCAGTACAGGTCTCATTATTGTCAGATACTGTAGATACAGTGTTATGAGCTCCTGATGATGGGTGAAATACCACCCGAAACATGTTGAACAGCTGACAGATTTAAATAAAATGTATTCTGTTGCATCTTGTTGGATAATTATTGCCATATTTTAAGTGTTTTTTTTTGTTTCACGCAAGATATATTATATTACAGGATTTCTTCGTATCTTAGCAACAGATGGGTAGTACATATTAATCGATATCCCGAATATTGCGAAATTTACTGTCGGTCATGCTAGATTATTATACTGAGGTCGTCAGCTCGCATTTCATAGTCAGTTCCGTCACATTTCTAAATCCCATTCACGGTGCAGTATTGTACTTGTACTAAACGTACGTACGTACGTACGTAGAATTTTTGTAAGGCGTCTCTTATCTTGGGCCCATTTTAACCAAAATAGAAAAATGTCGAAATATTTTACTAAAAAAACTGTTAACATGAAATTTCAAGACACTGTGTCCCTTGGTAGTTGCGCTGTTCCATGAGGATTGACAGACCGACAGACAGACAAACAGACGGGCAGATAAGACGAAATGAACTGTCGCTGACGCTTGTTTTTTTTTTCAAATACGACTAACCAACCTGAGGGCTCTTAGTGCCTTGTTCCTCAGGGTATTACATGAAACTCTTCTGTAGATGGTGGCAGCGTGCTCATCCGAAGCATTACCTGTACGCAACCTGCGCGGCGTAGTATATTTATAACACGGAAATATTAATCAGCTTTGCTGTAACAACGTCAGATTTCTCATTTTTGTGCGCATTCTGTGTCTTTACTCTTATTTTCATATTATGTTTGTCACACGACACTTGGCTGGAACTCATTCTCCAGGAATATCGAAATAAATCCACTAGAGGACACAAGGAAGGGGTTTTAAAAAATTAATTGTTTTTCAGTTCTGTTCGAGAGACTAACAACAGTGAGTCGCAATAGGATCGATTACTGACTTGTCCTTTTTGCGTAAGCGGGGTTACGCTGGTACTGCGCATGATTCCTTAATAATAACATGGGTACTTAGTATGAACCCTGAAGTATATCGAAATAGACTGGACCGTTCTGTAGGTATATTAAGCAGTTAGAGCGTCCTAATTTACTAACCATCATCGAGCCGAACCTCATGTTTTCTTTCACGACTATCGTCACTTTGGGTGATACATAAGAATTAATAAATCTCTCATGTTAAGACGTTAACATAACACATGGCAGAACGCCAAGCGTTTTGAGTGTTTGTAACATCGCGATGTTAACTTGGCTTGTAATGTAATTACTTCCACGGATTTGTCTTCTTTCTATCAGCTTGGAAAGGAGGAGGAGAAGGAGAAGGAGGAGGAGGAGGAGGAAGGCCTGAGAAGCGTATGTTGTAATCAGAACACTATACGTAACTAGCGGATTAGCTGACTTAAAACTGTTAACGCGAATTTTTATCTGATTGACTCCCTAAACATGTAGGAAAGAAACGAGCTGTCTACTTGCCCAACTAACCGATAATCTAGCCAAGTAATTTAGACCTACTAATTAATTGCTGGTAGCTAGATGAGAAATTGAGCAGTTTCTTAAACGTTCACATCTAAATAACTAATACAGCAGCTAGGCAGCTAGTTACATAATTATGTCACTGAACACCTAAACATTTTGATTAACATTTACATATACATATAGCTTACTTATCTGCTTACTTACCTACTTAAGTAATACTGACTAGGTAAGTGACTGTCTGACCAAGGAACTGAGTAGTTAACAAGCAGGATAATTACGTGAGAGACCAACTAGCCAAATAGTTACGGTGCAATATCGTACTTCTCATTTTATTGGCATAAAAGTCCCCGCTTTTGTGAAACAAATGGCTCATCGCCGCGTTTACAAAAAAAAAAAAAAAATAAAACCCAACAGTTAATCCTACACTTAAACATAAAAATCAACGTGATATGAGAAACCATTTTATAATATGAGAACTGCGCTCTTCAGGGTCATTACGCAACGATCCAGAAGAGCGCAGTTCTCAGCTACTTCGCGGCGGAAGCCTGAAATCGCGTATTTTCCCTACATTCATTGTAGTGCGGTTCACCTATTTATTGCTGGGTATTTGTTGTAGCCGTCTCAGCCAACATGTATGTAACCTGCTGTTTCCACATGTGCCGTATAGTGTGTTTACCATCTCTGTCATTAAGCGGTTGGTACAAATTATGAAACATTTATTTTTGTACTTTACTATTTCGTGTCCAGTAGCGTGGCTGTATCCTTAAATCTCTGAAGTCATTTTCAGCTGTGGTATTAGATCATTGTATTGTGTGAAGTAATCAATATGTAACCATCAAATATAGAACCAATAAATTCTACTAAGTAATCCAGTTCTTCTCATGTGAGTCCTAAAACAATTTTGGGAGCACAACTGAAGCATCGGTTTGCTATTGAAGTTCATATTACAAAATGTACTCATATAATTTTGGAATTATTATGTGTAATCACTGGTTTAAAACACAATACGATACCTACCGAAAATGCCTTATGCATTTGTAATCTTTTTTCCTGGATTAAATACCCAGCATCATTCTTTTGTCAAAATATTTGAAAGAAATATAATATGCATTGTTTTAAGAGAAAGCATATAGCTAACTTTTAACTAACGAAGGAAAGTAAAGTGTATAAAATATTTTAACAATTTACTTCGTAGTTGGGTTGAAATAAATGAGTACATGTATTCAGGCTGTGTAAAAATAAATTGACACATTGCAACATTAACTTCAATGCACCTGGAGGATGTTTCTTGGATGGAGAATTTTACAGAAATTTAATAAAGTTGACTTTATGTTTGTTGGTTACATATTGATCAGCTCTGGGCTGTATTCAATAGGTACGGGGTTGAATTTCTACCGTCTTACCGGCCATACTATCTACGTTCCGCTTTTTTGTTGTGTAAAATTTACAGTTCCTTCATATGACTAATGTAGCTCTGTGCGTTAGATCCCACGTATCTCTTTCTAAGTACTAATTTTACTTAACATATTAATGCTATTCTTCTATGTCGTACTATATATAATGTGCATTTGAAACAGCTTCATTGAGTAAAATAATAATCTGCGTAATATCTATCAACATTTTCAGTCACAACCAACTGATAGATATTATGATTTTTACGTCATCGAGGATATTTCCTATGAATTTTTTTAAGGGGGGCCATCCCGTTTTGTATCATCATTATATATTACAATTAGTACCGTCATACACAACATACAGGGTGTAACAGGAGGAACGGACCAGACTTCGGGAGGGTGTTCCTTATGTTAAACTATACCGAAAAACCCCTAAACACCTATATCCAAAGTTGAACGGTTTGGCAGATAATGGCCAGTGAAGTTTGAAACTTTGACAGCTGTTACACACTTACTGATTACCAAATTCGTATTGAAACTGGCAGGAATATGTGGT
>Ga0123355_10005408_pt1 | contig 18683 bp, 15 predicted proteins | sample TergutEmb28metaG_3_FD_89872 | JGI IMG/M metagenome (GOLD analysis project Ga0123355, IMG submission 89872) | Embiratermes neotenicus P1 segment gut microbial communities from Petit-Saut dam, French Guiana - Emb289 P1 | ecosystem: Host-associated > Arthropoda: Insects > Digestive system > Gut ... | reverse complement strand
TCTCGATTTTACCACCTGCACAATATTGGGTAGGGAGTAAAGATCCCTAAGCTCCTCATTATGTAATTTTCTCCATTCCCCTGTTACCTCGTCCCTCTTAGGCCCACATACTCTCCTCAACACCCTGTTCTCAAACACCCTCAGCCTACGTTCCTCCCTCAATGTCAGCGACAGCTGAAGATTACTGTTTTCTGGAATGTTATGTCATACCTTGTTAGGTTTCTTCAAGAGGTAGGTACTTGTTTACCAAACTAAAGTGTGTAACATCCTAGAAGACAGTAATTCTTGGAATATACCGTAATACGAGTTTTTAGGTCTCATATTGTGGTCTTGCTGTTTTTGGCACCATGTAGTTGTATAGTAATTAGAAATGTATGGCCTCTGTCTTCAGGGTTGAAGGATTTGGTGTGAGTGTAACACTGAAATGTCAGCACAGGGTCAAAATGCAACAAGATCACAATATGCAGAATGAATTCTGTTTAGCAGGTCACACTGATTATATATGTGGATATATATGTCTGTACATGCTAGAACAATAGACCCTATTGTAAATCATCGTTTCTCCAAATAGGGGGATGCATGCCACTGGTGGTCCACAAAATATTATGAAAAATAGGCTGTTGTTTCTATGATATGTGTAAGTTTAAAAATGTTGAATTTTGATTGAAACTGAAAATAAGTCTAAAATAATTATATTACAATACTTTGTTTAGACCACTGTAGTATTATTGCTGTAGTGAAATTTCAGTTTGTTAATAATTACCAGGTACTGGCCTGCAAAATGAAAATCCTGCAGAACATGACCGTCAAAATAGAACACACACCCATCTAGAGTAAACATCACCAGATGTGTCAGTAGAATTTGGCAGGTGTTACTTCATTGAGCCAACATTTACTAAATTTGATTTTTTTGCCTAAGAAGTCAGTCTTATGTCTTCTGGCTTATGACATTATGTTGTCTTAGTCATGGGTACCAACACTACATCTGCCTTCAGAGTGCTTCATTTCCAACCTGAAGGTGGAAAAGCAAATCGTCAGAATATTGACAGCATTTTGTAAACCAGTAAGGCCACAGTGCTGGGTAGCTCAGTCGGTATAGCAGCTCACTACGGGCTGGATGGTCTGGGGATCGAATCCCAGTGGGGAGTGAGATTATCCGCACCTATTCACACTGGCCTTGGGGCCCACCCAGCCTTCTGTACAGTGGGTACCGGGTCCTTCCTGTGGTTAAAGAATGACCAGGGCGTGACGCTGACCCCTCACCCCATCTAGTGCCGCGGTCAAGAAAGAGTATAGCTATACCTCTACTCCCCCTATGGGCCGTACGGCCTGTACAGAGTCTCAGTGCCTGTACAAGGGAGCACTTTACCTTCCCTTTTTGAGGCCACAGTATGTACACAAGGTAACACTGTTCATCATTGAATCATACTGTATTGATTCTCTTTGCAGACATTTGAACACACTGTAAACCCTATCTTGACTAAGCCAAAACCAAAGGCAGATCCACCTCCACCTCCATCGGTCAACAAAGACAATGAAAGCACAGTAGACAATAAAGATGGGCAGGAAGACAACACTTCTAAACAGGAACAACGCGACGAGAAGATGGATGTAGAATAAATTATTAAATTATTATTATCATTATTGTCATCATCATCATCATTTTCATCATCACAATAATTAAGAATTGTTTGCTAGCAGTGTAACAGCTGTGAATGAATTTTGTTAGTGTTGGAATTAAGTATATCCAGTGTAATTTTATGTAACCACTGGTGGGTTGCTTTGTACTTTGCATAAAAATTCAAGAGTTAAAAACTGAGGCAACACTCAGTGCTACCATACTTGCACACTGAGGAACTGTCAGTGCCTTGTTGTGGCACCTGTTATCACTTAGCATTTCACTGTGTATATTAATATTGGAGGAGCTGAGGAAGTACACCACATTAGGAACACAACTTCAGATAATATAACAATATACATAGCATAATATTTACCTATCCAACAGCAGATTGTAGCGATATTCTACTATACTGCTTTCATTCCATCTGATGAGAAAATATATTTTCCTCTTGTTTTTTAATGTACAGATGTTTGTTCCATATGGTATAATTTAATTGGTATGTTGAGTGTATTTCGTATTAGTGCATAAGTGCCCTCACTAGAATAGTTTGTCTGGCAACAGCTTCTCAAGTTACGTAAAGAATGCTTTGTCTTGCAAAGATCCCTCTCTCCAAGGCATGGTGCACCTCCCCCTAGGACTTTGACAGTTAGGAATAAAGGGAGAAAATGCAGTCTTCTTCGTGACTTTGTGCTAAGCAATTAAAATGTCAGATGATTGTTTTTTAAACATACTGTTTCTGATTTATTATAACTATCTCATGAAATTTTATGCTCACATTGCATTTAGTTGCCCAGCATTTGTGTGCACATCACACACAAACATTGCTTTCTTGTAGTATGTAATTTGAAGCTGAATCAGCCTCTAGTATTCTGCCATTGTAGTACAGCTTTTGTAAGTTGTTTACATGTACAGTGCTACAGTAATTCTGTTGTTCTTTAAGACGGTACAATTTACTCTTCCTTGTATGTCCAGTGCAGTTATTTTACTTGTTATTGTCAGTACTTTATGATTTAGTGGTTCAGAACATATGTTCATTCTTGGTTTGTTTGTCATAGGTTCATTACAAAATTTATTGTCAGTAATATGTATATTTTTGTTGTTTCTGTAGGTTTGACTACAAGTGAACCTAGACATTCATATTGTTTAAACAAGTAGAATTATGATGATATTGCATTAACTCTCTAACTGCACCAGTCTGTTGTGGGATTCAGACAAGAACATGAATTCTGTCAAAATCAAATAGTATAATTTTGCACTATTGTCAGATGTTCTGCTTGAATTTACTGTAATGCTTTGTAATGCTAAAAATACTGTGAAACTGATCATTTTATGAAGCATCAATAGACATTACTGGTTTATGTTACCTCAGAATTCATTAATCAGGGTCACAAATTCTGTGTTTGATCCTCTTCACGAGTTGAAACCTTGGCACCTGAAGGTTCTTGAACCAACCCTAAAAGTATGATGATGGTGGTGATATACACTTAGGATTACTGAGTTTCTGGAACTTGCCTGTCATTTGGTGTTTTGTACATTAACAGAACATGAGGTCTTTCATTATTCTGGAATGTTGCGCCTCGTCACCGAGTAATTGGTGCTTGACATTTTGAGACTACCTGGTGGTGGTCGCAACATGTTGGGCATCAGTCACTCAGTGATGGGATGCAAATAACCAATAAAATTAACAGTATGTTACAAGAATAACAATCTGATTCAAAATGGGGTCACAGTAATACTAAGGGATTGCCACATACATGTGGCTAATAACAATGTATAGTAACAAAGAGTCAAATGAAGGCCTATTAACAGGTATCTAAATTGTCCACAACTTCTGGCATAATCACTTGTAATTGTTCTCCTCAACCAAGCGCACCTAAGAATGCATAATTTCATAGCTGGAAATATGGAATGACTAATACCCAACCAAACAACAGTCAAAAGTGAACTCAACAGAATGTTATCAAACACTTTTTTTCCTGCCATAGCACAATAGCCCCTAGTGGGACAGGGCCTCCTCATTAACGAGGCTTCACAATCACACTCAGACACACCACATTCGGACTCCTCTGGGCGAGCTTTATGCAGAAACATCTACCTGACAACACACAACACTCACAAGAAACAGACATTCATGCCCCTCGTGGGATTCAAATCTGCAATCCCAGTAAGACAGCAGCTGCAGACCCCACCCCTCAGACCTACGGCCACCCGGGGTGGGCATTATTAAACACATAGGTGAACATACTGGATACAAGAATGCATCACACGAGGAACACAAATGGGAAATTCACCAGAAATAAGAATAAGGAGGGAACTGAGACATACTACTGGAATCTATCATTAATTTATTGAAGAATACAAACAAGCATACACATTACTGTTACGACAAACAACAAACTGGTAGACCAACTCAGGCCTAGCGTGCGTTTTCTTTCCCCTGCGCACATAATGTTTTTTGACACGAAAAATTCTATCTAGGCTAAATTTTTAAATTTGTACAGATGTTAGGGTTTTTGAATTTTGCATATTTCAGTCACACTAAAAATGCAGCAACAATCTACTTTTTTGAGAAATACATAATTATATTACACTATCATTCATTGTCTGAGTCACAAAATAAGAACACGTGATATCAGCATTTGATCTCCAGAAAGTCTCCGCAGAATAACTTGAACTCACTTAAAAACATGCTTCGAACATCCCACTCTGAATTCTGTACCCAAGAAACTTTACTACCAGCACGGAAATATAGAAAGGGAATTTTATTTCATTAAATTGTGACTCTATGTCCTCTTTGTAGCGGTAAATACAAGAGAAGTGTGCTCCTTTCTTGTGGTGGATATATATGGTAACCATACGCAAAATGTAATACATGTAATGTATATTAACTGCTATACATGACCTGTGGGTCAACACATTCAACACAAGACACAGTGAATGATCACATCCATAAAATAAATCTATGCATTGCACATTCTGCATAAAGAACACACCACACAACAGGAAACTATGTGTTGGTGTCTGTAATGAAACATGAAACAAAATAAGGCAATAAAAAAGGCAACAGAAACACAATCTTTTATTTGATAAAGGAGTTACTCTACAATGGTACAAGGGGCAAAACACAACTTATTGTTAGACCTTCAAGCAAAATAAACTTAATATAACCTGAAACTATTTTACAAGTGAATGAAACAGATATAACATAATGACCCTTGCCTGGATAAAACATGAAAACATCAGAAGAATAGAAAACAAAGTACCAAAGACACAAAAGAGCACACCATGACATTCATGATTGGAATAAGAATTACATTATTTTCCCTTGCATCTCCTTTAAAGGAGATGCAAGGGAAAATTTCTTATGGTTGAACATTATAATAAAGTTACTTAAATTTCAGAATATTGTAACGTAAGACTAATTGCAATAATCATACTGTGTTAAGACCACATTCAAAATGACCCCTACAAGGGTCGAACATGTTGGGTTTCATAGATGAAACTGTTAAGTTTGACAATGAATCATAAACTCATCAGATAAACTTAGGAACAACTCTGACATTGTGGAATGCAACAAGGAAATATTGGTAAGATCTAAAGAGTGGAGTTTTCCATTAAGGTGTGTCATGTCGACTGCTCTGTGATTTTCCATCAACAAAGTGACATTGATATAATAACAAACTGAAGAATGAATATAAATTTAACTACACACAACATACAAATAAACCTGTGAATATTTCATAATGATAATATTGGAAATTGTATGAATTACAATTTCTACATTTCTGCATTTCCTGTACCTGCTTTGAAATTTACATACCTAGAAAATATTCTTTAGGTGAGACATCCTCACTGTGCTTAGTCAAATATATATATACATACACACACACACACACATACTCAAACCATCATCATGCACAACACAGTTTACAAATCGTTGGATTACTAGTTTTGGCTTTTCACTTAAGCCATCATCAGACCTATTCATTATCAACGGCAATACAAGAAAACTTACACCTGCATGTGGAATTGGGATTTCATTCCCTTACAATATATATTATAAGAACTTATGTCAAAATATGTGAAAGTTGTATAAAATTATAGGATGGGTATTAAAACTATAGTATAGACTTGAGTGTGCCTTATGGATCAGTATAAACTACCTACCATCTGTTGGTGTTAATAATCATCCCATAATTTTACGCAGATTTATGTATTTTAATGCAAGTTTTCATGGCGTATATTGTAAGGAAATGGAATGCTCAATTCCACATGCAGGTATAAGTTTTCCTGTATTGCTCTTCATAATGAATTGGTCTGACAATGGCTTATGAAAAATCAAAACTAGTAACCTGAAGATACATAAATTGTGTTGTGCATGACAGTGGTTGGAAATATGTATACTGGAAAATATTAATGACTGATAGCATCACACATTAATAATTTAGAGCTCAACAAGGGTTAAGGGGGCACTATAATAAACAAACCACCTTTTCATCCTTTGACCAATACAGGCAACTGATATAGTGCGCTTTCTCTTTTCAACTTCAAAGAAATACTGAAATCTATTACAAATTCTCAGTAACAGAGATAATCACTTTGTCTTTTTAACATCCCTTACAATTAACATGCATTCTTTATTATATTAAAAAAAATCATTTCATAATGGTCATGTATGTCCATCCATCGGTAACCTGAGACATGTTTCTTCAACTCTTCAATGACGCTTGGATCTAAATTCCAACTGCTGCCAGAAAAAAGGGGTTTTTTAAATTTACAGAATCCTTAAATGTATACATGAACACATGGTGCACCAAGGTTGGCACTGAAGGGTTAAATTTTGGACAGGTCTTGGGCAATTCCTTTTTTGGATAAGGTAGATACAAATAATGGATAATATACAATGAAAGCCTAGAATCTCTAAATTTTTTTTTGTAGAGGACATCCCATTGTGTTGTCAAACTCAAAGAAAAAACAGTCTCTGGTTGCAGTCAAACATATTTATGTTATTTTATCTTGACAACATGTTTCGGTTGATTCATCATCAGGCCATCCTTACGGAGCTCAGAATCAGGTGCATGAAATGCAAACAACATTTACGCAGTATGGGATCATATATAACTTACAAAATGTATTAAAATAGTATAAAAGTGATTCGTTTTGGCCTGTCGTACATCAAGGTTGTGCATGATGTTAAAAAAACTGTCAGAAGCTGAAACGAAGTTAAAATATTATAGAGTGAGAAGCTTTAGTGTTTAAGTTGGTCATATTTACTATTACTTATTTTGAGTTACAAGTTTTTGGTATAGGCTGTAAACCAGGATTATTACTCTCTCTCTCTCTCTCTCTCTCTCTTTTTTTTTTTTTAAATAAGCCAAATTACAGATGGTAGATGTAATATTATTCTTTAGTCTTCCAGTTTGCTATCAAAAAATTTAAAGATTAAGATATACAAAAGTATAATTCTGCCTGTTTTTGTATGGCTGAGGGGGATTGAGAATAGGGTGCTGAGGAGAATATTTGGGCCTAAGAGGGATGAGGTAACAAGGGAGTGGAGAAAACTACATAACGAGGAGCTTAATGATCTGTACTCCTCGCCCAATATTGTTCAGGTGATAAAATGGTGAAGAATGAGATGGGCAGGTCATGTAGCATATATGGGGGAGCAAAGAGGTGTATACAGTGATCTGGCGGGGAAACCTGAGCATAGGAGACCGCTTGGAAGACCCAGGCATAGATGGGAGGATAATATGATGGATCTTCAGGAAGTGGGATGTAGGGGTATGGAATGGTTCGAGCTGGCTCAGGGTAGGGACAGGTGGCAGGCACTTGTGAATGCAGTAGTGAGCCTTTGGGTTCCGTACAGTGTGGGAAGTTTCTTGACTAGCTGAGAACCAGTCAGCTTCTCAAGAAGGATCCTGCTCCATGAAGTGAGTGAGTAAGTCAGTAAGTAAGATGTAATATTCTTTATCCCTGTTCAGTAGGTGTTTATCTATGTTGATGAATGTCTAATTCACACCAGGATATTCCATAATTTGTGTGTACCAAAGTAGTAACCATTAGTTTTTGTGGTGTACCAGAGGATCGGCGAATATGCACGACAACTTGTCACAAGTTGTATCACCATATGTACACGCATATATGCCGATCCTCTGATAAAAAACCACTAATGGTTACTACCTTAGTACACACAAATTACGGTATACAGCAGTATAAATAAGACAATTATCGACATGGATAAACATCTACAGAACAGAGACTAAGAATATTACATGTACAATATGTAATTCGGCACATACAAAAAATGTTATAACCCTGTTTTACAGCATGTACCAAAACTTGTGACTCAAAATAACTAATAATAAACATTAACCAACTTAAATAGTAAAGCTTTTAAATGTATAATATTTTAACTTCATTTCAGCTTCTGACAGTTTGCTGAACATCATGCACAACCTTGATGTCAAAATCAATCACTTTTACACTATTTTAATACATTTTGTAAGTTAAATGTGACCCCATACTGCATGAATTTTATCTGCATTAGATGCACCTTATTCTGAGCTTTATAAGGATGGCCTGATTATGGTACATGGAATGAAACATGTTAAGATAAAATATATATTGTGTTTGAAACCAAAGACTGTTTTGTTTTCTTTGACCCTGAACATGTATCAAAACAAAAAGAGAAAAAAAGTGCACTTCACGTTCAATACACATTTTACTAAGTCTTATGGATTTTGAGATAATTAAACAAATGGATGTTCTTTGCTGTCACATACCTTGAGAACAGTTGGAATGGTTTTGATAATATTTTGGTTTGTGTTTATTTGCTGCAGCACTGGCAAGTACTTTGTACATAACTGTGTAATGTGGAGCCTTTCATAATGGAATCTAGTTCATCAAGTAAATATTTGCTTCTCAAGTTCTTTACCTTAATAAATTTGTTGTTTCATTAATGGTGTTACGTATGTGCAAGCTACTCACCTTCAGTGTCCTACTCTGCATTGTTTTGGGAGATTCAATATTATGCATAAATGCAAGGAATGCTGTTGGGAGTTTTGTGTTCTATATGAGTCAGTCAGTCAGATATCCATTTATGAGGTACTAATTTAGTAATTAAGGAACCTATAATGACTGTGATTGTATCTGGAAAAAATGGAATATAATAGAAAGGATAACGAGTTTGAGCTCTTTCGATCCTGATACGTGTAGGCCTTTGACAAGCCCTCTGTGGCCCTTACACTTAACTCCAAGTCATAGGAGCCCTGCCCCTTTAATAAAGTTCCAGATCGCCCACAGACTATGACCTCTGACATTCTCAGGGTCCAAGAAAAAGGAACCCAGATAAGTACATCTCAGTGACACCAAAGCTTTACATTCACAGAAAATGTGGCTGAGTTCCACTCCTCTGCCCCACACCTCCTACACATGGAACTGTCCATCAGCCCCTTCAGGTGGCGATATCATCTCAGGGTGTTATGTCCAGTAACTACCCTGTATTGCATCTTATACAAGAAAAGTAGCCTAATCTTACAACAGGACTAGGGCCTCATGATCACTTCTTGGGCCTGTCTCTCAGTGCTGGTAAGACTCTGCCATGTCATATGCTGGTTAACAAGCCAACACTTTGGACTTTTTTGTTATATTCTGCCTCAAGATCCCCAAGGCTGGCATTGGTCCAACTAACTGTTGAATAGAACCCTCCTTTGTAAGCTCATTGACAATTTCATTTCCACATATTTCAGAATGCCCAGGTACCCAAAAGAGTCCCAAAGAGTGATGGATTATGCCAGGGAATTTCATCACCAAATGATTACCATGTGTTGCCAGCACTAAAGCAAAAGCTTGGCAGTCACAAATTTAAAAATGACTGTGAAGTGAAGCAGTTGTGACACAATGGCTGACAACATAGGACATGAATTTCAACCAGGAAGAGAACAGCTTGTTTTACAGTACGATGTCTCAGATGCAGTCAGGACTACATGGAAAAGCAGTGAGATACCAGTACAATTAAATCTGAACTGTTCTTATCACAATGCAAAATATGTGCACAGTAAACTAATTGACCCTTGTACATTATGAAGCACAGCCTCAACTGTTTTGTTATTAGTTTCTGTATCCATAAAAATGATGAGTTGGTTTCATTATCTATATAAAAATCTAAATATTATATTGGCTCACTGAGTCACCTCCTCTGGATGATTGTCCAAGTCTGTGACACTGAAGGATGTATATAAGCATGCTACTTAGAGACAAGGCTGCTAATAATCAATTTGTAAGCAAATTTACAACAATTTCCTAAAGGAAACCATTTTAGCTGGCTCTGGCTCCCAGTTTCTTCAGCACACCAACTCCTTTTTCCTGGTATTCTTCATTGGACATCCAGAATGTGTCTCGGTCCTTCATCACCTCAGCCAACACAGCCCCACCAATGAACACCATGTCCTTACGCCGTGGAGGGTCTTCAATACGAATTTTAAATTTCTGTAAACACACAAATTAAGAATAAAGAAAGCTGCACCAAATCTATCTAATTATATGTATGTGTTTAATGGTCTCATTTACCTTCCTCTCATGTCCCAGAAAATGAAGCTTACAACTGAGATAAAACATTTTTTAGCAATGTATATTATACAAGGATTTTAAAGAACTTCTTATTCTGAGAAAAGTGTTACATCTTAAATTGGATTTTTTGAAATATTTCCAAGTACATTTCAGATGTGGGCCAGGTAGCTCAATCGGTATAGTGACTGGCTACGGGCTGGACAGTCTGGGGATCAAATCCCAGTGGGGCGAGATTTTCCACACCTGTCCAGACTGGCCCTGGGGCTCACCCAACCTCCTGTACAATGGGTACTGGGTCTTTCCGGGGGGTAAAAAGCGGCTGGGGCGTGACGCTGACCCCTCACCCCCTTCGGGTGCCGTGGTCAAGAAAGAGTAGAGCTATACCTCTACACCCCCTATGGGCCATACGGCCTGTACAAGGGTGCACTTTACTTTTTACCTTACATTTCAGATATAACTGAGTACAAGTAGAAGAGTCCTAATAAAGGTAATCAAGAATTTGCCCACCTTTAAACTTACAATGACCTATGCTTCCATGCAAACTCATGTAGAAAAACACCCTCAGAAACTCATTCTATATGTTCAGTCAACAAGAAAATAACTACATTTTTAAGAAATGCTGCACAATCTGTTTTATATTCGACGAGAGTCATTTATTTCATAATTTTGTTTTTTCTGTCGAAATAATACTCTGCTTTTTATAAACCATGCACAAAGTTTAAATACTCACCTGGTTGTTTAAAGGTTAATGAACCTGGCAGTTCATTACTATGTTTACAACAGAATGCCAATGACAGTTAAACACTGTGTGCACAAGAACATGCCACCGACAGTTCAATACTATGTTCACAACTGCAGTTCAATACTATGCTCATGACAGCATGCTACTGACAGATCAATACTCTTGTTCATAACAGCATGCTACTAACAATTAATACTATGTTCACAATTGTGTGCTATTGAATACACTTCACATTCACACCTCCCTCTAACACATCAACATTGACTGTATTACATTAAAACGTGTGTTTTCATATGATGTTTGAAAAGTACCAATTTGCTGGTAGCACATAAATCAAACCAGTCCCTACTTTGCATGCAGAAGGTCTTTTAATGGGTATCATTTTGGATTCTCAGACAGCATTACAAACCTCTCCCTGATGTTAATCCTCTGGTGCTGAACTTTGTACATTTGTAACATGCAGTGTGATGCTCAAAACACTGACTGTTATATAATTATGACTGCTCTTGTGCAGCCCCTATTTCAATTCAGGTCTGCTGCAGATCACACTGGGCATTTCATTCTGGCACCAAAGAAGCTGACCTGGACATAACTGTATCTTCATAATCTATTTTAACATTGCCCTCTCATTTATATGTCAGTATCCACAGCATCCCTTCTCTTCATTTCCTGACAAATGTTTTATTTATTCTTCAGTTGTCCCTTGTTGGGTACATGCCCTGTCCATCTCAACTCCAGAAGTTTACATTCTAACATCTGGTAAGGAGTCAGAAATTAGAAGTTCCTTCAACCTCCTGTTACTTCCTCTCTCTTACATGCAAATATTGTCCTCTCGCACGCTGTTCTCAAGTACCCACGATTTCTGTCCATCCCCCACAGTGACAGTCTCATACAAAAGAACAAAAATTATAGTCCTGTGTGCTCTATTATCTATATTTATACATAGAAGAGATGACAAAAGATTCTGAACTTAATGGCAGCAAGCATTACTTGAATTTAATGTGTTTTTAACTTCTGTGTAAATTGGTCATTCCCTCATACATGACTACACTTTTTCAGTGTTTATAACCAGTCTTTATATTATAATTTTGACACCATTCTGGTGGTGAGATATCAACATGCTTAGTTTTCTCAGCATTTCCTTCTGTACCAGCTTCCTTACTGCAACTAACAGAAATTTCTTTTTTCACAGTATTTCTGATTGTTAACCTCCCACTAGTGTCAAAAGCTCAGACAGAGTACAAGTCCACAAGAAAGCCACGGCTCAGAAGTCCCATTCTTTTACCATCTATTTATGTTTGGTCCCATTAACCCTTTCATGCCTTCTTTAAATGACAGCCTGCCTGTCTGCCTCTGCATCTACACTTAACTAGCAGCAAGTCCTGCTATTGCAAACAGTTACATTTCATTTTTACACTTTCCCTGGAGTAGGTTTATAAATTAAATACATTTCCTTGTCAAAGATCACAGAAGAGCATCAGGCTACCATCTGTTAATGACAAGGCAATATACGAGCAAGCACAGTCTGAGACCAAACTTCAGAACATCTTGGCAACATGGTACACCTGTTAGGACATACAGCAGCTGACCACATCCCAGAAAAGATGTCAGTCAACAACAGGTTCACATCAACAGCATGGACCACACACACACATTTTACATGTGGACATTTTAACGTGACAGAAACCAGAGTAACACAGAAGTCACTGTGCACTGTACCGATAGCTTGTCTATATCATTCTTCAAAACACGCTCCAGGTACAGCTGTTTGATTTCACGCTCCAGTCTGCTGGGTAATCCAGGGTACATAGTTGATCCTCCGGATAACACAATATGCTTGTAAAGCTCAGTTCGCATATCAATGTCTGCAGCTTGAATTGTGTTGAACACCAATTCTGCAATGCCTACAATCAAATACACAGAAAGACATACAATGAGAAGCATCAAAGTGACAGTTAAACCGAACACAAGAAAGCATTTTTTAATTTTTGCATTATAACCAACAAATGCACAATTAATATCACTACAGTATATATCACAACAGTGTCTCTCTATATAATCTATAATCTTACATATTTCAACATTTCCATGTCTTCATCAGGGAGTTTCACATCTGTACCTCGCTAAGTTACATAAGATCTTAGATTGCAGCTGTTAAAATTACAATTACAAAAAAATATTAAATGTTAAAATATTTTGTTGTGATTACAATAAAATAAAATCTGTTCAATGTAATAATCTCTTGTGAAAGCAGTGTGTATTTGTGGCAGCATTTACAATCTGCAATAAATATGGACATTATTATATGGATGTATAGATATATTGTGAATATAATGAATATACTCAATGATGGACTTACCCCTTATGGACGTATGTAAGAGTATAGATTAGATAGAGAGACCCTGCTGTGATATATACTATAGTGATATTAATTGTGCATTTGTTGGTTATAATAAAAAATAATAAAAGATGCATGGTACATGTGTTAAAATTAAAATACATAACACTTTAAATCCACAAGATAATTTTTTATGATCTGTCTCAGAATTCTGCATCCAATATAAGATTTAGCATCACAAATATGTCACACATACATGACCCATTCTTACTTCCTGCAGATATCACTGAAACAAAATTTATTCCAATATACACTCACAAGAAATGTGCTGGACAGAAAATTAGAAAATGAAACAATACTAGCTGCTGGAATGTGCTGATACAAGACATGAAAACTGAGAAGATGGGAAAAGATGACACTCTGGAAAAACTGCTACCAGACTACACTGGTGCACCATATTTGTGTAAAGATGCTGGGGGCAATGCACCCAGTTTTGGGTTTTTGTAATAATATTTTCACGTGGTCAACATATTGGCAGTATATGTCACATTCAAATCTGGAAAAAGTCCAAGCTTTGTGGTTATTAGATATGCTTCTATGTCATGTTAGGCTAGCTTCAGGGACAGATATGACACTCTTGAATTAATCACAGTGTGATATAGTTAGAATGCCTTCTGCATTGTGTTGCTGTGTCACTTTGGTGAGTGATTCCTGAAATTGGGAGGAACACACTGCCTTCTTCTTCAAGGGTCAAGGAGACCAAGAATAAGCATCATCGTAGAAAGTGTGGTGATACATACAGGCACAGTGGTTCTGGTTCGTGTATGGACAAAGAGGATAGTAAGCCAATCAGGGCAAGTGTGGGAGGGGCCCCAGTGTACTCATGTGGTCCTGTAGAGGTGTGCGGTTAGAAGTACAGTGTAGCTGAACACCAAATGCTAAGCAAGAAAGGAGCTGGTGGGTTCAGATCGAGTGGAGTGAAGAATGTTACACGCTCACTGTGCAATGAATGAAAATGACGTAACAAACAGGAGCCCTAACTAGGGCTGTGAGTGAACAGAGGTGAGGTGAGAAGTCTGACTGCACTGACACCATGAGAACCAGATTTGGGAAATACAGTAGAATTCCTTTAATCCAGACCACATGGGATCAGACAAGTGCTGAATTATCAAATATTCCAGATTATCACAGAGTGCCTATACATACCTAAGGTCTTACAAGTAAAGTTTTGTTACTGCCCTCAGGGCATGTGCACTTGCCAGTAATTTTCATAATCCTATGGTGAGAATGGGGTCAAGGGGAGTCGGCCGGGCCGTTTCCGGGGTCGCCGTGTTTGCATTGGGCGACATAGGTAACCCTTTGGAGGGGCTTCAGCTATTCCCCAGGAGTGATAGATGCATTATATAGCCTCTCAACACTGAAGACCATCTGTGCATGGCGAAGAGCCATACCCTATGAGAGGTGACCCTGTTGCGCAGAACACAGCGGATCTAAAGACGTAAACCTTGAAAAAAAATCCCCAATCCTACGGTGTGTGCCGCGCCTATGGGATGAATGGCAGTGGGTGAGTCTGTCTCAAACGGCACCCCCTGGGATGCCAGGCGACCTCCCAGGGGTAATTTCAGCCTTACCAAGCACGGGGTTTCTACTTGGTGGACCACATATTTCCCCATTACTTGTGGAACCAAAATGGAGCGCACGAATGTAAACTTACAGGATACGGAGAGCTCCACATCTAGGGACTCCGATAAGGGTTCCTGCACAGGGGCTCCGCAAATTGGGGCAACTGGGCGGGACCCAGTTGAGCAAGGAGCGGGCGAGAATCCCCTGATTGGGGGGGAACACCCGCCTCCCAGCTATTTAAGTTCGGACAACCTGGAGGGCCTGACAGAGAAGGTCGGCACTCTCAGCCTCTGAGCCACTAGCAAGAACCATTGTGGTGCTGCCAAAAAGTGGGCGAGGAGGGCTAGGCTCATGGAGGCTCCTTCGGGGGACTCAGGCGGTGGCCAACCTCGGTCTGCTCCAGGCGGTCAGCCACAAACTTTGCAGAAGCCCAGTACATCCGGGGTCCAACAAGGTAAATCTAAGGAGAGTAGAGGGCTCCCACCGGGCCCAAGCAAGTGACAGCGGTCGGACGGGGCCACTCCTGAGGGGGGGCAGGCTAAGAGGTCCAAACAGGTTGGACAACTTAGTTACGCCAGGGTCGCTCACGAGGGCCTTTGGGTGGCGGCTGTCTGTGAGAACTGTCCAGAGAGTCAGATCTCCAGAGAAAACTTTACAGATATCCAGCGGGCAATCGGCCGGCTTGTGGATGAGCTCCCTGAAGAGGGGTTCACCCCCAGGCTGGTTGATTCCTACTGGGCTAAAGAGGTGGCTATTATGGTCTGCCACGACGAATCGACCAAGGACTGGTTGGCTGCCAGGGTACCTACCCTCGTGGCCTGGGAGGGCTCCAGGCTCAAGTTAGTGGGCCTGGATGCTCTTCCCACCTACAAGAGGGTGGGGGCCTGTTTCCGGGCCCTGCGGAGGATGCAGAGCGGTACTTGTTGCGGCTTCGCAAGCTGAACCAGGATCTGGACACTAGGCACTGGAGAGTTTATGAAAGCAGGGAGGAGTCCAATGGGGTCCGCCTGGTGCTCAGTATTGATGCAGCCTCTGTCAGTGTGTTGGAGAGGTTGAGATGGAGGCCCTTCAGTGGTGTGGGGCAGGCCACATTTTCCCTTCTGCGCGCCAAGTCAGAGGGAAGAAATAAGAGAAGAGGAGGAGGAGGCCAAACAGGTTATGGTGAGTACCATCTCTTTCATTCAGGCCAACCTGCAACATAGCATTGCTGCTTCTGGACTTCTTACCAGAACAGTAGGCGTTAAAGGAATAGACATGGCACTGGTGCAGGAACCGTGGTATCGTGAGGACTGTATCAGGGGCTTGAATATTCCTGGATATACACTTTACTCTGCTAGAGGGAAGGAAAGACATAGAGCCTGTATCCTTGCGAGGAACATGAATGCATGGGTACTGCCGGGATTCTCTTGTAGGGACCTTGTGGCAATCCTAATAAAGTATATTGAGGATGGGGCAGAAAGGCAGTTAGTCGTTTGCTCTGCTTATCTGCCATATGATTCCGTGGATCCTCGCCCGTCAAGGGAGATGGAGGAACTCGTGCAATACTGTGAGGATGAGAATCTCTGCTTAATTGTGGGGTGAGACTCCAATGCACATCATACTGCGTGGGGTAGTATCAACTGCAATGGTAGAGGGGAGTCCCTGCTAGAGTTTCTCAATTCTTTGAGATTCTCGATCAGGGCAATGAGTCCACCTTTTGCAATGCTTCTAGGCAAGAGACGAATGATATTACCCTGAGGTCTTACAGACTTCTACAAAGCATCACTGGTTGGGAGGTGTCTCGGGAGCCCTCCCTATCGGATCATAGACATATTCTGTTTACTCTACGGGGCTCTGTACCGGCACTCCTGATCAGGAACCCTAGGGGCACCAATTGGGGCTCCTTCCAAGATGGCCTGAGGGATAAGCTGGAGAGGGGACCTGAGATGAGCATGGAAGGTGAAGGTGGATTAAGGCTTGCTATACATTGGATTCAGCAGGCCCTTATTGCTGCTTATGAGGATAACTGCCCTCTTAGACCTGCTAAGAATAGGAGAAAATCTCTGAAGTGGACATCGGAATTAGAGTCCCTCAGAAGAGAAGTCAGATGGCTCTTTAATAGGTGCCGGGCTGACAACAAATCATCTAGTTGGGAACTCTATAGAGAGGCTCAGAGATATAGGAAGGAGGTATGCAAGGCTTCCAAAGAGACCTGGAGGACCTTCTGTAGCTCCGTTAACGATCTACCTAGGTCGGCTAGGTTACACAGGGCTCTATCTAGGGACCCTAAAACTAGGCTGGGATCCTTGGTGGCTCCTACCAGAGAGTGTACGCAATCCGAAGGGGAAACCTTGGATCTCTTGCTTGCTACTCACTTCCCCGACTCAGCTGCTGTGGAATGGGGTGTGATAACTGCCGCTGCCTGCCACGCCACACGTGTGGACTGGCAGGTACCTGCAAGGATCATTACCTATCATAGGGTGGAGTGGGAGATTGATTCATTTGCCCCATATAAAAGTCTGGGCAAGGACGGGATTTTCCCGGCCCTTCTGCAAGAGGGGCAAGGGATCCTTATTCCGTACCTGGTCAGGATCTTTTGTGTCTGCCTGCGACTGGATACGTTCCAGCCTCGTGGCGCCAGGCTAAGGTAGTGTTTATACCTAAGCCGGGTAGGAGCTCCTACTGTGGACCCAGGGATTTTAGATCCATCAGTCTCACATCGTTCTTATTGAAGACCATGGAGAGGCTGGTGGATAGACTTTTAAGGGATGAAATTTTGGCGCTTCAGTCACTTCACCCCAACCAACATGCATACCAGGCTGGGAAGTCTGTGGAAATGGCCCTTCATCAGCTCGTAGTATGGGTTGAGAAGGCTCTTGATCAGCAGATTGCCTTAGGCGTCTTTCTAGACATAGAGGGGGTGTTTGACAACACCTCTTATGACTCCATGTGCTCAGCATTAGCCAGACATGGGGTAGATCAAACCATCGTACGATGGATTAGAGTCACCCTGGAGGGTCGGCTGGCCACGGCGGCTTTCGGGGGTGTCTCCAGGAGTGTCGCAGTGTCCAGGGGCTGCCCTCAGGGAGGGGTTTTATCACCCTTCTTATGGTGCCTTGTTGTAAATGAATTGCTAGTAAGGCTCAACGAGGAGAGCGTTTATGCACAGGGATATGCGGATGACATCTGTCTTCTAGTGGTGGGAAAATTCCCAAACACGGTATCAGGGCTCATACAGTGGACCCTGCATACCACTGAATTGTGGTGTGGCGAGCTTGGTCTGTCAGTTAATCCCGACAAGACCAGGCTTGTTGCATTCACTAGTAAGAGGAATCTTACAGGGTTCTTCAAGCCCTGTCTGTTTGGGAAGACCCTGCAACATTCCAAGTCGGTCAAGTATCTAGGAGTGATCCTGGACTCACGTCTGACCTGGAAGGAACATGTGGGTGTTAAAGTGAAGAAGGCTCAAAACTCGATGTGGGCCTGTAGGAGGGCCTGTGGTGTGACGTGGGACCTGAAACCCAGGGTGGTTCATTGGCTCTACGTTGCTATCATCACGCCGTCCGTCACTTTTGCATCCTTGGTATGGTGGCCTGACTGTCAGACGGCCAGTGCCAAGAGGAAACTAAGCAGGGCCCAAAGATTAGCCTGCTTAGGGATAACGGGAGCTATGCGCACTACTCCCATCAATGCTGTGGAAGCACTCATTTGCCTCCCCACACTGGAGTTGGTGGTTCAGAGTGAGGCTAGGTCAGCTGTGCATCGACTCTGGAGTCTGGGATGTTGGTCTTACCTACATCCCAATAGAGAAC